>Ga0187777_10000137_pt1 | contig 54877 bp, 55 predicted proteins | sample 1015_Q2_SP5_10_M_FD_132416 | JGI IMG/M metagenome (GOLD analysis project Ga0187777, IMG submission 132416) | Tropical peat soil microbial communities from peatlands in Department of Meta, Colombia - 1015_Q2_SP5_10_MG | ecosystem: Environmental > Terrestrial > Soil > Wetlands > Peat | place... | reverse complement strand
GCCGATCTGGAATTCGCGTGGAAAGTGTGCAAGCACGTGAAGTCCAACGCCATCGTATTCGCGAAAGAGGGGGCGACGCTGGGCGTCGGCGCGGGCCAGATGAGCCGCGTCGATTCGGTGAAGATCGCGATTGCCAAGGCGCAGACCTCGCTGCAAGGAACCGTGGTGGCCTCGGACGCGTTCTTCCCCTTCCCGGACGGCGTGGAAGAAGCCGCCAAGGCAGGGGCGACCGCAGTGATTCAGCCCGGCGGCTCGGTAAAGGATCCGGATGTGATTGCCACGGCGGACCGGCTGGGCTTGGCGATGGTCTTCACCTCCATGCGCCACTTCCTGCACTGATTGCAGGCTCTCATGAACAAGACCTGGCACCTTCACAACAAATTGCCGCAAGGAGCTTCGGACGAAAAAAGATTGAAGTGGCACATCGCGCACCAGAAAAAGTGCGGATGCCGTCCTATCCCGAAAAGTCTGCTGGACAAAATTAAGCGGAATCCATCTCCCGACGAGAAATAGCGCGCAAAGCGCTTTTTCACCTTGGGCCGCTATCTTTTTCCAATCCCATCCAGTTCGTTTTGAAGCGCCAGGCCTCCCAGGCTCGCCAGAGGCAGACTCAGGAACAGTTCAATGCGCCGCTCGATCGTAAAGTAGGCATCGCGAAAGGCGCGTGCCCTGTCTTCCAGCGAACCCTGGACGTTGCCGGGATCGGGCACTCCCCAGTGCGCCGTCACCGGATGGCCGGGCCAGACGGGGCAAACCTCACGCGCGGCATCGTCGCAGAGCGTGAAGATAAAGTCCATTTTTGGAGCGCCCGGTTCCGCGAATTCATTCCAGCTTTTGCTTCGCAACCCTGTCGTGGGTAGGCCTGCGGATTCGAGCTGCTGAATCGCGCCGGGGTGGACCTGCCCGCGGGGTTGGCTTCCCGCGCTATAGGCATGGAAGTTGGGCTGGCCGCGATGGTTCAGGATGGCCTCGGCCATAATCGAGCGCGAGGCATTTCCGGTACAGAGGAACAACACGTTGTACGTTCTACTCATTGTGGCGGCGCTTCAGTGGCAGCAGGGAAGATCCACGCATCCCGGCGGGCACTCGCACGCGGCGGCCGCAGGTTTTCTCGCGCGAATGAAAGCACTCATGAACTTGTCCTTGATCTGCGGGCCAACGACCTCTGCATCGAGCCCCGCAGCGGTCAAAAACTCGTGGGCTTCTTCAACCTGATAGATGCGCGTGGGCTCGACGTCGATCGATTCGAAGCCCGTCGCCTGCAGCTTCTGTCGGTACTCCGCATCGAGCAGCGCTCCGGCGATGCAGCCCACCCACAACTCCATGCTTTTCCGCACCTCGCCGGGCACTTCGCCGCGAATGACAACGTCTGAAACGGCCAGGCGTCCGCCGGGCTTCAGCACGCGGAACGCTTCGCGCAGGACGCGGTCCTTGTCGCCCGAAAGGTTGATCACGCAGTTGGAAATGATCACGTCAATCGTGTTGTCCGGCAGGGGAATCTCTTCGATGGCGCCCTTCAGAAATTCCACGTTCTCCACACCGGCTTTCTTCTGATTCTCCCGAGCTAGGGCCAGCATCTCGTCGGTCATGTCCAGCCCGTAGGCCTTGCCGTTTGGGGCCACCCGCTTCGCGGAGAGCAGAACATCGATGCCTCCACCAGAGCCAAGGTCCAGCACGATTTCGCCGGGCCGCAATTGCGCGAGAGCGGTGGGATTGCCGCAGCCAAGAGAAGCGGCCACAGCCTGTGCGGGGAGCGCGCCTTTCTCGGCGGAATCATAGAGGTCGCGGCTGATCGGATCGCAGCCGCTCAGTTCCGCCCCGCCTCCGCAACAAGCGGGTTTCCCCTCGGCTACTTGCCGGGCAGCCGCGCCGTACTTTTCTTTCACCGCTTCCTGGATGTTTTTCTCACTCATAACAACTCCTACGACCGCGAGATTTGCACGATGGCTTCTTCCGGCACGACGCGATTGCGTGTGCAGCATTCCTCGTACAAAAAGCCGAGAATTTCCTGCAGAGCTCCGGTGTTCGCCTTATACCAGAGGAAGGTTCCCGCGCGGCGCACGTCCACCAGTCCGACGTGACGCAATTTCTCCAAATGGTGCGAAAGGGTCGAGCCTGGAATCCCCAGCTCTTCCTGAATCTCGCCCGCCACCATGCCTGTGGGATGAGCAGAAAGAAGCAGGCGGACGATACGCAGGCGGGGCTCGGCGCCAAGAGCGGCGAAGCGATCACTGCAGCGGGCAACAAGGAGAGGGTCGGGCCTTGGCATATTTCGATAATTGCAGAAATATGGTCGAAACGCAACCTCTATTCTTCTTCCCGGAAACCCTTCCTTTCGCCCGCACATCTCATACTCTGGGCCCATGGCTACTTCGCGAAACGCCCCGTTTTTGGCTTTTGACCACGCTACTCCCCCATGGGATACTTCCAGTTCCTGGATATTTATGACGCTAAGAAAATTCGCTGTTGCGTTCACTTTGGCCGGACTCACCGTCCTTCCTGCCCTCGGCCAAACCCCGCCTGCCGCATCGTCCGCCTCCACCGAAAAGACAACTCCACGTGCCGAGGCCTACTACAGCTTCACCATGGGTCATCTCTACGAGCTTGAGTATGAGCAGTCGAGCCAGCCGGATTACGCCTCCAAGGCGATTGAGTCTTACAAGCGGGCATACGCGCTCGATCCGAAGTCCCCGATCATCGGCGAGCGGCTTGCCGAAATGTACTGGAAAGCCCAGCGGGTGCGGGATGCGGTCAACGAAGCCAACGAGATTCTGAAGCACAATCCGGACGACCTGCCGACGCACCGATTGCTGGCGCGCATCTATCTGCGAAGCCTGGGCGACATCAACGGCTCAACCGTTCAGACCGAAATGGTGGCCAAGGCCATCGCGGAATACGCAGAAGTGCACCGGCTCGATCCGGGCGACCAGGAAGCCGCAATCTGGCTGGCGCGGCTCTATCGGCTGCACAATGAACCGGAAAAAGCCGAGCAGGTTCTTCGAAAGCTGTTGCAAGACGATCCGGGCAACGAGTCCGCCGCGGAACAGTTGACGCAACTGCTTCTCGACGAGAACAAAGCCGACGACGCCATTCAGCTCCTGGAAACCATGACGGCTCACTCCACTTCGGCCACGCTCTTTGATCTGCTCGGTGATGCCTACACGCAGACGCACGATTACGCAAAGGCGGAGGCCGCCTATCGCAAGGCGGTCGACATGGATCCTTCCGAGCTCAACCACTTGCGCGGCCTGGGCCAGACGCTGATTGCGGAAGAAAAGTATTCGGACGCGCTGACGGTCTACCAGAAGCTCGTCGATTTAATGCCGGACGATTCCGATAACTATCTGCGTATTGCCGAGATTTACCGCGAACTTCACCAGCTGGACAAAGCCGAAGAAAACCTGGTGAAAGCGCGCCAGTATAATCCGGGCAGCCTCGAAGTCCTCTACAACGAGGCAATGATTTACGAAGCACAGGGACGGTACGACGACGCCATTCGCGTGCTCTCCGACGCGATTACAGGGGTCAAGGCGGAGTCCACGGTTCTCTCTTCGCGCCGGCGCTATCTGGCGATCCTGTACCAGCAGCTCGGCATGCTCTACCGCGACACGCAGAATTATCAGGCGGCGATCTACACCTTCCAGGAATTGGGCCACTTGGGCGACGAAGAGGATCACCGCGCGCGGCTGTTGATCATGGACACGTACCGCCTGGCGAAGGACATGCCCAAGGCGCTGCAGACGGGGCGCGAGGCCATGGCCAAGTACCCGAATGACGCGGAGATTCGGGCGAGCCTGGCTTTGTTGCTCGGTGAGAACGGGCAAACGGACGAAGCCGTCAAGCTTCTAGAATCCAACTTGAAAGGCACGTCGGCGGACCGCGAGACGTACTTGAATCTTTCGCAGATATACGAACGGGGACGCCGCTACTCGGATGCGGAACAGGCCGCGCGCAAGGCGGAATCCTACGCTTCCGACCCTCAGGAGAACGAGATTGCCTGGCTGTTGCTCGGCGCCGTTTTCGAGCGCCAGAAGCAGTTTGATAAGGCCGAGACCGAATTCAAGAAGGTTCTGAACGTAAATCCCAAGAACGCCCAGGTGTTGAACTACTACGGCTACATGCTGGCCGACCGCGGCGTGCGTCTGGAAGAGGCGCAGGATCTGATTCAGCGCGCCGTGGATCTTGAACCGTTCAACGGCGCCTATCTCGATAGCCTCGGCTGGGTCTACTACAAGGAAAACAAGCTGGATGAAGCGGAAGTGATGCTGCGCAAGGCCGTCGAGCACGAGCCGCACGATCCAACCATTCGCGAGCATCTCGGCGACGTCTACGCGAAGCAAGGCCACATGGATCAGGCCGCTGTCGAATGGGAAAAGTCTCTGAACGAATGGCATCGCTCCTTGCCTGCCGACATGGAAAGCGATAAAGTCGCGGAAGTCGAAAAGAAGCTCAGCCAGGTGAAGCACCGCGTGGCCCAGAAAACGCCGGTCACCGACGCTAAACCCTAAACCAATTCATGAGAGAAATCCGGATCCCAGCGTTCGCCAAAGTGAATCTGCGTCTGGACGTGCTGGGAAAGCGCGCCGATGGTTACCACGAGTTGCGCACCATCTTTCACACCGTAACGCTGCAGGACACGCTGCGGTTCCGTCCTCATCGCGGCAGCGGCATCGAGCTCAAAATCTCCGGTAACGAACAGCTCTCCCAGGAAGCGACGGAGAAGAATCTCGTATATCGCGCCGTGGATGCGCTGCGCCGGGAACTGAAAATCCGTCCCGGGGTGGAGATTCTGCTCCAGAAACGCATCCCTGCCGGCCGCGGACTTGGCGGGGGCTCCAGTGATGCCGCGGCGGCGCTGCTGGGTTATCTGCAATTCACAGGAGAAAAACTGAAAAGGACGCGCTTGCTGGAGATTGCCGCCGGCCTCGGCGCGGATGTGCCGTTCTTCCTTCTGGGAGGCCGCGCGCTGGGCATTGGACGAGGCGACGAGATCTATCCCCTGCCCGATATTCCCAAGCTGAATTTGGTGATCGTTTCGCCGAAAGACATTCACGTCCCCACGCCGGATGCTTACCGCTGGCTGCATGCGCCGGAACTGGCTTCGTTGACAAAATCCGCCGCGACCCATAAACTATTTGAGTTCTGTGCTCTGTGCTGGAGTGCGCAGGGAGAGCGGCTCTCGAATGATTTCGAGCAAGCGGTTTTCCGGCGCCACCCCCGGCTGGATCGAATCCGCCGGGCCTTACTCCAGGGAGGAGCGTCAGAAGCCTTGCTGGCTGGTAGCGGTTCGGCGGTGTTTGGAGTGTTCCCGAGCCCAGCAAAGGCGCGCCGAGCCGTTGTCGGGTTTCCGCACGATCAGGCCTTCGTCTGCGAGACCATTTCGCGGAGCAGGTATGCGCGCAGGATGAACAGCGCGAACTTCGTGTGACCTGCCAGCGTCCTCCGCTTTTCTGACTCTCTCATTCACTCAGTTCAGATCTTCGGCCAGCTTTTGCATTGGGCGTCATCGCAGAGCGGTGACCCGTGTGAGTGCTCTCGTGAACGACGAGCGATTCAAAATTTTCAGTGGGACCGCGAACCCGGCGCTGGCCGAGGCCATTTGCCACCATCTGAACGTTCCGCTTGGCAAGTCGCTCCTGGGCCGGTTCAGTGACGGCGAAATTTATTTCCAGATTCTGGAGAACGTGCGCGGCGCGGATGTGTTCGTAGTGCAGCCTTGCTCGTATCCGGTGGATAACCACCTGCTCGAGCTGTTGCTGATGATTGACGCGTTCAAGCGCGCTTCGGCCTGGCGCATCACCGCGGTGCTGCCGTACTACTGCTACGCGCGGCAAGACCGCAAAGACAAGCCACGCGTGCCGATATCCGCGAAGCTCGTGGCGGACTTGCTCGAAACCGCGGGCGCGAACCGCGCGCTTACGCTGGATTTGCACGCGCCCCAGATTCAGGGCTATTTCGACGTGCCGGTGGATCACCTGTACGGCTCGCCCGTGCTGGTGGATTACTTCCGGCACAAGAAGCTGCCGAATCTGACGGTGGTCTCGCCGGACGCGGGCGGCGTGGAGCGCGCGCGGGCTTTCGCGAAGAAACTGGACGCGCCGCTGGCCATCGTCGACAAGCGCCGCGTGGACATGGATGTCACCGAAGTGATGAACCTGATCGGCGACGTGAGAGGCCGCACCGCGCTGATCGTGGACGACATTATCGACACCGCGGGAACGCTCGTAAAGACCGCCGACGCGCTGATTCGCGAAGGCGCAACGCAGGTGTTCGCGGCCTGCACGCATGCCGTTTTCTCCGGCCCGGCGGTGGAGCGCATCGAGAATTCGAAGATCACCGAAGTGGTTGCCACCGATTCGGTGCCGGTTTCCGAGGCGGCGCGGAAATTGAAGAAATTGAAGATTCTGAGTGTCGCGGATCTGCTCGCCCGCGGCATTCGCTCGATTCACGAGGAGACGTCGATCAGCGAGCTGTTTACTTGATTTGATCCGGCGGAAGTGATTGCCGGAACAGAGTTCAGGGAAGGAAAGAAGCTATGGCTCAGATTATTGTGCAAGGCGCGCCGCGCACTCAGCGGGGCAAGAATGAAGCGAGGCGTTTGCGCGTGACCGGGAACGTTCCCGCGACGCTTTACGGCGGAAAGGGCGAAGCTCTTTCTCTGGCCGTGAATACCAAGCAGGTGACCGCCATTCTGAAGTCGGAAACCGGGCACAACACGTTGTTCCAGGTGGAATTCGCCGGCAAGCAGGAGCCCGCGATCGTGAAGGATTGGCAAGTGGATCCGGTCAGCGGCCGGCTGCTGCACGTGGACCTTCTGCGCGTGGCCATGGACGTCCGCATGAAGGTGAAGGTGCCCGTGCACACGTTCGGCGATCCCTCCGGCGTGAAGGTGCAGGGCGGCGTGTTCGAAGTCGTGGCGCGCGAAGTGGAAGTGGAATGCTTGCCCGCGGACATCCCGACGGAATTCAAGGTCGACGTGAGCGGTTTGGCGCTGAACCAGAGCCTGCGCGCGGGTGAACTGCCGATGGACAAGGCGAAGATCAAGCTGATTACGGACGCCAACGCCGTGCTCGCGCACGTTGTGGCCCTCCGCGTCGAAGAAGAGAAGCCTGTGGAAGCGGCAGTGCCTGGTGCGGTGCCGGCGGAGCCGGAAGTCATCAAGAAGGGCAAGAAGGAAGTGGAAGGCGAGGAAGGCGCCGAGGCTGCCGAAAAGCCGGAAAAGCAGGAAAAGAAGAAGTAATTCTTTTTCGCGCGCCTCACTGCGAAATCTATGCGGCTCATTGTTGGCCTTGGCAATCCGGGCCCGGAATATCAGTGGACGCCGCATAACCTCGGTTTCCTGGCCGTGGATGAAATTGCGAACCGCAACGGCATCCGCGTGGAGCGCCCGGAAGCGCAGGCGCTCGTGGGACTCGGGAAAGTGGCGGGCGAAGAAGTGATCCTCGCCAAGCCCCAGACGTACATGAACCTCAGCGGCAATTCGGTAGGCCGGCTGATGGACAAGTACGAACTGGAGCCGGAAGACCTGCTGGTGATGTTCGACGAACGGGATCTGCCTTGGGGCATGATCCGGATCGGCGAGCGAGGCAGCCCCGGAACGCACAACGGGGCGAAGTCGGTCACCAGTGCTGTGGGCACGCAGGAATTTGCGCGGCTCCGGTTGGGGGTCGGGCCGGATCATCCGGTGGGCGATTTGGCCGCGTATGTTTTGCGGCCGATGAAAAAGAGCGAACTGGAAGTGGCCGGAGAGATGGTGGCAAGCGCGGGCGATGCGGTGGAGTTGATTCTGACGCAAGGCATCGCGGCGGCCATGAACAAGTTCAACCGGAAGGCGCCGCCTCCGGCGAAAGAGGAGTAGGCGGCCCGCCACGCCTAGCGGCGTCGAGGCATAAGCGACCTGGCCAATCAGAAGTTCGGCCATTACGCAAGCCGGGCAGCAGGGATTTGTAGATTTTTCCGGGTGGAAGGCCCGGGGAAGAGAAGAAACGAGGTCATCATGGAAGAACGTCTGTACGATCTGGTCTTCATCGTTCGTCCGGCCACGCCGGAAGAGGAAATCAAGAAGGTCCTCTCGACGCTGGAGCACGCCTGCGCGGAAAAAGGTGCGAAGATTGAGAAGGCCGAGAGCTGGGGCACGCGGAAGCTGGCCTACAAGGTGATGAAGCACCGCGAAGGGATTTACTTCTACCAGCAAGTGCGCACGTCGCATGGCGAGCTGGTGCATGAGCTGGAACGCCGGCTTGGCGTGCTGGATGCGGTCATCAAGTACCAGACCGTGCGCCTGGACGAGGATTTGAAGCGCCAGAAGAAGCTGGTGCACAAGCGCGAGCAGCGCGCGGCACGGCGTCCGCGCCGCACGGCCCCGGCACCCGCACCCGCGCCCGCCGCGGAGCAGAACGCTCCCGCGAGCTGATCGCGCGCCCCATTTGATCAAAGTTTTGAGTTCGAACGCTCCGCTGCGAATGCCCGGAGTGACATCGGAAAGGTAGGAAGGTATGCCAGAGGAACAGAAACAAGCGCAGGCTCCCGCGCCCGCAGCTGCGGGCGGCGATAGCCCTCAGGGGGGCGGACAGGGTGCGCCGCGCCGCGACGCCGGACATTCCCCTTCAGGCGGGCGCCGTGAAGGCGGCCCCGGCGGCGGTGGCCGTCGCGAAGGCGGGCCTGGCGGTGGTCCCGGAGGACCGGGCGGACCCGGCGGGCCGCGCCGTGGCAAGCGGCAGTATTTCCGCAAAAAGAAGGTGTGCAAGTTCTGCGTCGAGAAGATGGACTTCATCGACTACAAGCGCGCCGACATTCTTTCGCAGTTCGTGCAGGAGCGGGGAAAGATTCTGCCGCGCCGCATGACCGGCGTCTGCTCGCGTCACCAGCGCTGGCTGGGCGTCGCCATCAAGCGTGCGCGCAACATCGCCCTGCTGCCGTTTGCCGGCAGCGCTGCGGGAACGCTGGCCCCTCGCGCGGTGGAAGCGCCGAAGCCGCAAGCTTCTTAATGGAGTGGCCGGTCTTCAGACCGGCTATCGCTCCCAAGGCGCAGGGCCTTGAGGCCCGTCATTCCGAGCGAAGCGAGGAATCCCTCTTCCTGCCGCTCGAAAAGGATTAAGAAGGAATTTAGGAGATTAGTCATGCAGATCATTCTTCAGGAAGATGTCGAAAAGCTCGGGCACCGCGGAGACGTGGTGACGGTGAAGCCGGGTTACGCGCGCAATTTTTTGCTGCCCAAGAAGCTCGCCGTCGAAGCGACGCGGGGCAACATGAAGGCGCTTGAGCGCATTCGCGCCGCGTTGGCGAAGAAAACGGCCACCGAGCTCGATGCCGCGAAAAAGCAGGCGGAGCTGTTGAGCGTGGTTTCGTTGAAGTTCACGCGAAAGACGGGCGAGAACGATCAGATGTTTGGCTCCGTTACCACCGGCGATATCGCGGACGGTCTGAAGGCTCAGGGCTTCTCGATCGACAAGCGGCAGGTCCAGCTTGCTGAACCTTTGAAGACGCTCGGCGAGTTCCCCGTCACCGTGAAGGTCTTCCGCGACGTCACCGCGGAGATCAAGGTTCACGTCGAAAAAGAAGCGTAGTTGTTTTGCACAAGCCACGATATTCCCAAGGGGGCACGTTCGCGTGCCCTTTTTTTTCCTTCGCGGCGCAAAAAGTTTTTCACTGTTTTTCCTTCGCGATTCACAGCCACTCCAATTGACGCTCCAACAATTTTGCGAGACTCTCTCTGCATGCTTCAGAACTGACCTGCGGTTGCTTTGGCCGCTGCAACAACAAGCGTTGCCAACATGGTGGCAGTGTGTTATCAATAGCAGTAGTGTAGGCGAACATAAAGCGAAAGATTAACGAGACCTAAAGATTTCTATCTAGCTATGCCTGCAGATGCCACTCTCGAACGCCCGCTGCCGAGCAATCTCGACGCGGAGCGCTCCATTCTCGGCGCCATCCTTCTGGATAACAACACGCTGAACACCGCCATCGAGTCGCTGAAGGCCGAGGATTTCTTCCTCCCCCAGCACCGCCACGTTTTCCAGCAGATGATAGCGCTCGGAGAAGCGCAGCAGGCCATCGACCTGGTGACGCTGACGGAAGAGCTGCATCGCCGGGGCGAACTCGAAGCCGCGGGCGGCGCGCCGTATCTGGCCAGCCTGACCGATGGGGTCCCACGAGTTTCGAACGTCGAGCACTATGCGCGCATCGTCAAGGAAAAGGCGATGCTACGCAACCTGATTCACGCCACGCACAACATCCAGCAGCGCGCCTTCGAAGGGGAAGACGGCGCGGACGCCATTCTTGACGGCGCCGAGTCCAGCATCTTTGCGCTCGCCGAAGACCGCGTCAAAGCGGGATTGATCTCCATCAAGGACATCGTTCACGAAAGCTTCGACCGGCTGGAGAAGATCTTTCGTGAAGGCAAGAGCATCACCGGTATCTCCACCGGCTACGGCGAACTGGACAAGCTGCTCTCCGGCTTGCAACCTTCCGAGTTGATCATCCTTGCGGCGCGGCCTTCACAGGGAAAAACGGCGCTGGCGCTGAACCTGGCGGAGAACATCGCCATTCGCGGCGGCCTGCCTGTGGCCGTGTTCAGTCTGGAAATGTCCAAGGAATCGCTGCTGCAGCGCCTCGTGGCGTCTGTGGCGCAGGTGGACGCGCACAAATTCCGCTCCGGCCACCTGAGCCGGGAGGACTGGAAGCGCATGACCGAAGCGCTCAGCACTATTTCCTCCGCGCCGCTGTGGGTGGATGATGCGGGTTCAACAAGCGTGCTCGAAATCGGCGCCAAGGCGCGGCGCCTGAAGCGCGACAAGGGCCTTTCGCTCCTGATCGTCGACTATCTCCAGCTCATCACCGGCCGCGGACGTTTCAATTCGCGCCAGGAAGAAGTCGCCAGCATTTCCCGCGGGCTGAAGGGCCTTGCCAAGGAACTGCAGATCCCCGTGCTCGTGCTCAGCCAGCTGACCCGCGCGCCGGAACGCGACGAGCGCGGCCCGCAGCTTTCCGACCTGCGTGAGTCCGGCGCCATCGAGCAGGATGCGGACGTGGTGATCTTCATCTACCGGCCGAACTTCTTCAACTTGAACGCCACGCCGGAAGAGCGGGACATGGCGGACATCCTCATCGCCAAGCAGCGCAACGGCCCGACCGACAAGGTGAAGTTCGTTTTCCGCAGCCGCCTGACCCGCTTCGAAGAAGCCGCCCCGGATGCGTTCTCGCAATTCGCCGGCGGCGACGAAATGTAGCATCAACGTGAACATCTGACGGTAGAACTTTGGGAGACGTGAAGGTAAGGTTCCGTTGCCCATGACCCTGGATGAAGCGCGCCATTTAGTCATCGAAGGAATTAACTACGCTGCCTATCGAGAGACCGATTCTTCGCTCCACAACTCTGACAAGAACAGTCTTTTTGGTTCGGAGCGATATAAATCTGACAGGCCTGTTTACCAGCCGAGTCCGTGGGCCGAGGGTGATTTCGAGGAGAAGATGGCGGTACTGCTGACTTGGGCAAACGTGTTGAACCGCTCGGTCCCTGCTTTTGCGAGGCGCAGCGTCTGCTGGAGAACGAGGAATCCGTTATCGGCCGTGTGATTAGGCGTGCTAGGCAGCAGAAGACCTGAGATTGTCAACGCGGGCGGGATACTGTTGAGTTGTGGATGCTTTTGGGTGGCCTGCCCTTTGCGGTTTTTACAAAGGGTGGGCTACTCTTTTCCGCGCCTTTCGCTGCGGCGTTCCCAGTTGTCCATCGCCAGCAGTCCTTGGCCTCGTTCGTAGAAGGTCCAACTGCTCCACGACCAATCCCGCGGGTGTGGGACCTACTGATATCTGTTATCTGATGGCTGATGTCTGGCCACGCCGAGTAGGTTCCGACACACTGCGTCTCCGCCGGTACACTCGGCGCGCCGCAAGCCACATATGAACGCCTGCCTCCCGCAGGGCTACTTGCGTGGCACGCAACAACCCCAGCCGATTCAATAAGCTGTAGCTTGGGCCTCCGTTCCCTCTGTCATTTCACCTCTGGAACGTCTCCTCCCACTTTGGCCCGGCGCTTGCCTCCTTGCTGTTGTCATTCACGCGGCGCGTGCCCTGGACTTTTTGCTGCCCCGCGGGAATGCCGTAAACTAATATCTGTTCCAACGAAATGGAGTCATCATGGGAACGAAAGTTGTCACCGCGCCCACTATGGAAGCGCCCAAAAAAGTTGGAACGCCTCTGGAAGCATTAAGGAATTCCATGGCCCGCCACACAAGCAAGCCTATCCAGTTTGTCGGCCGCCCCGTGTGGGCGGAGGTTTCGCTCAACGCGCTTCGGCAGAATCTTGAAGCGATTCGCGATTACGTGAATCCTGCGTCCGAAAAGCGGGGCACGCCGCGCAAGGTCCTGTGCATCGTCAAGGGGAACGGATACGGACACGGCGGTCCCGATGTCTCCAAGGCCCTGGAAAAATTCGGCGCCGACTGGTTCGGCGTGGCCTCGGCCGGCGAAGGCATGGAGCTGCGCAAGGCCGGGGTGCGCAAGCCGGTTCTGGTTCTCGGTGGCTTCTGGCCGGGCGAAGAGCAGAATCTCATCCAACACGATCTCACTCCCGCGATTCACCGCATTGAGTACCTGGAGCTGTTCGAGGCCGCGGCCGCCAAAGCGCGCAAAAAACACGTGCCGATCCACTTGAAAATCGATACGGGCATGAACCGGCTGGGCATCGCCGCCGGCGAAATGGATTGCTTCGCCACCCAGTTTGTCAAGTGCAAGCGGCTGGAGTTGACCGGAACTTTCACGCATCTGGCGTCTTCGGAAGTTTTTACGGACACGCCCACGGGCCGGGAGACAGGCGAACAACTGAAGCAGTTTTTTGGCGCGCTCGACAGGCTGCGGACGCTCGGCGTCTCGCCGGGAATCGTCCACATCGCCAACAGTTCGGCGATCGCCGCGCGCCCGGAAACTTGGGCGGACATGGTGCGTCCCGGCGCGATTCTGTATGGCTATCATCCGGGATTCGATCCTATGGACCTGCGCACGATTTACGAAACCAAGCTTGCTCTCCGGCCAGTCATGAGCCTGCGCGCGCGGCTCATCAATGTTCGTTCCATTCCGGAAGGCGCGGGCGTCGGCTATAACGCGAGCTGGGTGTCGAAGCGGCCTTCGCGGGTCGCCGTGCTGGCTGCGGGTTATGGCGACGGCGTTCACCGCTCGCTCGGCAATCATGGCTGCGTCTATGTTCGCGGCTACAGGGCCCCGATTATCGGAATTGTCTCCATGGACGTGAGCATGCTCGACGTGACTGACGTCTCCGATGCGGCGATCGGGGATATCGCCACGTTGTACGGAACGGACGGCGAGAATGTCTATCCCGCAAACGTAATCGCGCGCAGCATCCGCACTGTCACTTCGGACTTGATCTCCGGCGTCAGCCGCCGCGTGCCGCGCTTTTACATTCCTTGATTACTTTTTTCTCTCAAGAAAAAGAATTTGACGTTTCTTTCCCTTGACGAAAGTCCGTGCCCGCAGTATACATTTCATCATATTAACTGCTCCGGTAAGTCTCATGCTCTTGCTACCTGCTCGGGTAGCATTGCCTCTCCCGGAGCGCGATAAACTCTTGCTGGATTGCGAGGGGTTGTGGGCCAGGGAAAACCGGTGTCCAGTCGCGGTGGGGTGTCCAACAGCTTGTCGGAAGTGGAAAACAAATCGGGCGGTTCCGGCCGAAGCCGTGTTTCGCGCAGTAACTCCTGGGACTTTTGGGTTCTGCGCATTGTGTTGACCGGCGCCGCGTGTCTTCTTTGCTACAACCTAGGGCCATTCGGCCTCCACGGTTTGCCGGCGGCGGGGCTGGGCTTTCTGGTCGCCATGGTGATCCTGCTGGCGGAATTGCGGCTGCGTCGCGCGGAGATCAGCGGGCTCGTGGGTGGAATTTGTGGTGTGTCCCTCGGTCTGCTGGCCTCCCTGCTGATTTCTCTCGTGGTTTCCCGCACGGCTTTACCCGAACCGACAAAGACCTTCCTTCAGTTTGCCGCGCTGTTTGCCTTCGGTTATTTGGGACTGGCTGTCGGATCCTCAAACGGGATCGCGCTGATCCGCTTTTTCCTGCCGCACTCGATGGGAGTCCGGGCTGCGGCGCCGCGTGCGGTCAAACTGCTGGACACGAGCGCGCTGATCGACGGGCGCATTGCCGATATTTGCGAGACCCATTTCCTGGACGGCACGCTGGGAGTTCCGCGTTTTGTCCTTTGCGAACTGCAGCAGGTTGCGGATTCCTCTGACTCGCTGAAACGCCAGCGGGGCCGCCGCGGCCTGGAAGTGGTGGAACGGCTGCAGAAGATGACGTGGCTCGATCTTCGCGTTCTCGATGACGATGTGCCCGGCACGGCTGCCGTAGACCAGAAGCTGATTGAACTCGCGCGGTATTCCGGCGCGAAGATCGTCACGAACGATTTCAACCTGAACAAAGTCGCGCGGGTCCAGGGCATTTCGATTCTTAACGTCAATGAACTGGCGAACGCCATGAAACCCGCGGTGCTGCCCGGGGAGTCCATGCGGGTGCTCATCCTGCGCGAAGGCAAGGAGTCAACGCAGGGCGTGGCGTATCTGGATGACGGCACCATGGTAGTGGTGGATGGCGCGCGGCGGCATATCAGCCGGACCGTCGATATTGTCGTTACCGCCACGCACCAGACGCCGGCCGGGAAGATGATCTTTGGCCGCGTCGAGGAACGGAGTGAGGCGCCGTCCTCTTCCCGCGCTACTGCGGCCGCCAATGCGCAGGGCGCCGGGGCGGTCGCGTCGGCCTCACGATTTGAGGTCGGATCGGCAGCTCCCTATACGGGCCACGAACCTCAATAGCCCCGCCCCATCCGTGGGCTCGGCTAGGGGCCCTTGCATTTCTCTTCCGGCCTCGCCTTGAGGTAAACTCTCCTTTCTGCAACCCGACTTAAGCTGCCAGGTTCTCCGCTTCAGCCGGACTGCTTTCATCCGATGAGTCACATAGCCGCCATTTTGCCCGCTGCAGGTCTCGGCACGCGCATGGGCCACGAGACCCCGAAGCAGTTTATGGAGCTCGATGGCGTGCCCATCGTTATTTTCACCTTAAGGCGCATTGCGGCTTGCCCGTTGATTACGGACATTATTGTCGCCACGCGAGGAGAAGTTGTGGAGCGGTTGGACGCGCGTATCCGCGAGGAAAAGTTCAGGCAGCAGGTGCTCGTCGTAAAGGGCGGAGACTCGCGGCAGGGGTCGGTCAGCCTGGCGCTCAAGCATATTCCCGAGGATACGGAACTGGTCGTTGTGCATGACGCCGTGCGGCCGTTTGTTACGGTCGAGCAAATCACGCGCGTGATTGAGGAAGCACGCCGCTGCCAGGCCGCCATTCTGGCGATACCCGCGATGGACACCGTGAAGGAAGTGAAGCGCGCCAGCCTGCCGGAGGATGTGGCCCTGATTACGGCGACGATTCCCCGCGAGCGCGTCGTCCTCGCGCAAACCCCGCAGGTTTTCGAAACACAACTCCTGAAGCAGGCGTTCGCGGATGCCGAGGTCGATGGGGTGAATGCCTCCGATGAGGCCGGGCTGATTGAAAGATTCGGCCACGAAGTGCACGTCGTGCAGGGCTCTGAGCGCAACATCAAGATCACCAAACCTTCGGATATGGATCTCGCCCGCTTCTACCTTAGTACTGAGAACAAAAAGTCATGAGCGTGCGTTGCGGGATTGGCTACGACCTGCACCGGCTGGCCGAAGGCCGCAAGCTGATGATTGGGGGAGTCGAAGTCCCGTTCGACAAGGGACCTGTCGGCCATTCGGATGGCGATGTTCTCGCGCACGCGCTCGTGGATGCGCTGCTTGGCGCGGCGGGGCTCGGCGATATCGGTACGCACTTTCCGGACAGCGACCCGAAGTGGAAAGGTGCAAACAGCCTGCTGTTCCTTGAGCATGCGCGCAAGCTCCTCGACGAAAAACACTTTTCGATAGAACATATCGACGCGGTCGTCATTCTGGAGCGGCCGAAGCTCGGGCCGCATTTCCCGAAAATGCGCGAAGCTCTCGCCAAATCGCTTCGTCTGCCCACAGAGAAGATTCATCTGAAAGCCAAGACGAATGAAGGCGTTGACGCCGTCGGCCGTGGCGAAGCCATCGCCTGTCACGTCGTCGCCACGCTGTCCCTGTAGCGCAGGGCAGCGACGCGCATCTGGCGTCGCATCCCAGAAATTTCTTGGTATTTCTCTTTAGGAGGTGGCGGCTTCAGCCGCCACGCAAATCCTTTCGAATGAATCGGGCTTTAGCCTCTGAAGCGTCAGCGGTTGGCGTAGTTATTTGCTGGACACCACACTAGGCTAAACTGCCCTTATGTCCACTTCCGACCACATCCAAGAGCACCCATCCCGAGAGAATCTTTTCTCCGCAAAGGATGTCCTCGCCATTCTGCAGGAACGCGGCTGGCTATCGGGTGATCCCTCTCCGGAGCAATCGGCGTTTTGCCAACGCGCGGCGGACCTGCTGGGTCCTCACGCCGCCGACGCCAGCGGGCTCGCTGAACTTCTCGAACTCATCTTCCATTACGACGCGGCGCAGATCCTGCAAACCGTGGAAGCCCATGCCGTGCTGGCGCGATACGGCGCGCGTGATGTGGTGCGCCAACTCGCGTTGTTCCTGCTTGACCCTGCCCCGTTCGATTCCGATCGCTTCAAGGAGGCGGTCACGCTGCTGAAAGAAAAGCTCGAACTGCGCGGCCGCGACCTGTTTCATCCGTTGCGCCTGGCGCTTGCCGGCCGTGCCGGCGAAGGAGAACTGGACCGCGTGGTTCTGCTTCTTGACGAGGGCGCCGCGCTTCCTTTTGCTGTTCCGGTCAAGTCGACACGTACGCGCATCGTCGAATTCTGCTCTGCCCTCGATTGAAAAATCGGTTGCCGCCCCCTCGGAAGATGGGCCCAACGAACTTTCCACTTTGGACTTTCAACTGTAAACTTTTCTTCCATGGATCGACTCACCGGCATCCACGCGGTTCGCGAAGCCCTCGAGGCGGGCAGCGCCTTCGATCGCATTGTGATTGCCAAGGGGCGCCAGGACACCCGAATCGAGGAAATCGTGCAACTCGCCCGGGGGCGCGGCATCGCCGTGCGCTTCGAAGACCGCGGCCAGCTTGATCGCCTGGCCAATACGCGCGACCACCAGGGCGTTGTGGCGGTGGCGGCTGCGCGTGCCGCCTCTACGCTGGAAGACATCCTCGAGCACGCCAACCAATCGAAAGACCAACGGGGACTCATCGTCCTCCTCGACGGTGTCGAGGATCCGCACAATCTGGGGGCCATCATTCGCACCGCTTTGGCCGCGGGCGCGCACGGCGTTGTGATTCCAGAGCGTCGCGCCGCAGGTCTGACCGATACGGTAGCGCGTGCCTCTGCTGGTGCGCTGGCGCATCTTCCCGTGGCCAAGGTCACGAATCTGTCACGCGCCATGGAGGAATTGAAGGAAGCGGGCTATTGGCTTGTGGGATTGGAGGAAACTGCGGAGAAAAGCTACACCGAGGTGGATTACACGTCGCCAACGGGCATCATCATGGGAGGGGAGGGGAGCGGCTTGCACGAACTCACGCGCAAACGCTGCGATTTTGTCGTCTCGCTGCCCACTATCGGTCCGGTCAAATCGCTGAACGTCTCCGTCGCCACCGGCGTCGTGCTCTTCGAAGCTTTGAGACAGAGAAGAGGCTCCCTACGCAAGGGGTGAAATGAAAAGAGCCACTTTGAGTGCTTCTACTGCATGCCTGGACCAATGCTGGAGGAAATCCAGCTTCCACTCCCAGTAAATATCGTTCGTGTGCTTACTACTCCCATGTATGGCCAGTGCGTCTTTTAAATCCATATAAATCTCAGCCAAGTCGGCGGAAAGGGAATTAGGAGCAGGCTGCTCTTGCAAGGCAGGATCAAAGACGGACCAGTAAGTATCGTTTCACGTCTTCGTCGGTGTAATCGATGTCTGGCGTCGACGGCACAACATCCGGCAACTGAAGGCCTACGGTCCAAAGCTTTGAAAGTCGCAGTAACACTTCATCCAGAAATTGTTTTCGCGTGTATAGCGTATGACTTTCTATCAGAAGGCAGAACTCTCTTGCCGCCTGAGGGAAACCCTTCACTGCTTCTAGTTCTGAAGGCGTCATTTCCGAGGTACCGACTGGCGACTACCGACTACCAACTTCCGACTTCTTCCCCCTACTTGTCGTACTTCACTAGCGAAAACACGTCCAGCCCGGGCAGCTTGGTGCGTCCATTCAGAAAAGTCAGCTCGACGGCGAAAGCAGCTCCGTCAACGACGCCACCAAGCGAGCGGATCAACTGTACCGCCGCGGCCGCCGTCCCGCCGGTCGCCAACAGATCGTCGCAAAGCAGGACACGCTGTCCCTTCTGCACCGCATCTTCGTGGATTTCCAGCGAGTCTGTGCCGTATTCCAGCGCGTAGGAAACTTTCGCGGCTTTCGCGGGAAGCTTCTTCGGTTTTCTTACCGGCACAAAGCCCGCCTTCAGCCGGTACGCCAGCGCAGGCGCAAGAATAAACCCGCGCGCTTCGATTCCCACCACGAGATCGATCTTGTGGCCATCGTAATGAGAGCAGAGCTGGTCGATCAGATTGCGAAAACCCGCTTTGTCCTTCAGCAATGTTGTCAGGTCGTAAAACAGGATTCCGGGTTTCGGGTAATCCGGCACTTCGCGGATTAACTTCTTCAAGTCATCCATGCGAATGGCTCCTCGTTAAATAGTAATTTCGATAATGAAATTGCCGCGATATCTCTCATCCGGGCGGTCCGGCTCTTCCCCGACATCGGTGACGGACGACATCATGGGCCCTTTTTCCAGGGCCACGCGCAGCCTGTTCAGCCGTTCGTGGCTTCCCATGGCAAAAACTTCGACCCTGCCATCCCGCCGGTTCCGTACGTAGCCATCCACTTCGAGTTTTCCGGCGACATGCTCGACGTAGTTGCGGAAGCCCACTCCTTGCACTCGTCCAGAGACAATGTACCGCCGAGCCAGGACGTCTTGTCTCACAGTGCTCTCAGTGTAGCAAACGGAGCTGCGTATTTTCCAAGGAGCCGGCGGGCGCGCAAGAAGTTGCGCGATCCCGAGACCGCGGATGTAGAATGGCCACAAAGGCGGCAGATGGTCCGCCGAACCGCATCTAACTAAATATGGCCGGCAAAGATCACAGCGCGCATCGCATTTTTCCTTCCGTCCTTTCCACTTCTGCAACTGTAGCTCTCGCCCTGTTCCTTTCGCCGTCGCTTTTCGCGCAGGAAAATACCCCGGGGCCACTTACGCCGCCCCCGGACCATCACGTAACACGCATTGAGGGCGTGCCGGAACCCGAAGCGCCGCCCGCGTTGCCTCCTGCCGAGATCATCCACTCTTTCTCGAAGAAGGAAGAATTGTATGCGGGCGTGCGGCCGCAGTATTCCTACAAGAAGTCGATCCGCGTCCAGGAATTTGGCCCGGACGGCGGCCCTTCCGGGGAGTACACGGTCACTTATGAAGTTGTGCGATCCAGCGACGGCAAGCTCTACGAAAAAGCCCTGTCCGCGCCGGCGTCTTCGCTCCAGTATCTTTCTTTCGAACCGGAGGATGCGGACGCACTCACGCGCATTCCGGCGTTTCCCGTCACGGCAGGCCAGCTGGCCAAGTACGACGTGAAGTACCTGAACACGGAAAAGGTCGATGAAGTGGACTGTTACATCTTTCAAGTTACCCCCAGAACGCTGGATCGCCGGACCGCCCTGTTTGACGGCGTCATCTGGGTGGATCAGAAATATCTGGAGGTGGTGAAGAGCTACGGCAAATGGGTCACCGATCTTGGTCCCGTGCAACCCCCGACGCTGCCGGTCAGCATGTTCGAAACCTATCGCGAATTTGTCGATGGCAAATACTGGTTTCCCGATTACGCGCGCGCGGACGGTACTTACAAACTGAAGGATCGGGATATTCCCATTCGCGTGACCATCAAGTGGACCGATTTCAAGCCGTTTCCCGCGGTCGCCGTAGCGCCGAACGCGCCAGCCACCCAGCCACAAGCGCCTGCTCCTGCCGCCCCTGCCTCTCCCCCTGCCACAAAACCTTAATCAAGAATGAGCATTTCGAGAAAGCTCTTCGAGCAGCACAGGCAACTCCTGCAAACTCTTCAAGAGAAACTCCGGCTTTGCAGCGCGCAGCCTCTTTTCGGTGGGGAACGGCCCCAGGACCGCAATGGCGCGCACACCAGCCGCGCGCGCCATCTCCAGATCCTCCGGCGTGTCGCCCACGTACACACACTGCTCGGCATTCAGCTTCATCTTCTGAAGCGCCATGTTCAGCGGCGCAGGATGAGGTTTCTTCTCCGGCGTGTCTCCGCCACAAACGCGCGCGCGAAAGGACCGCGTCAGGGCAAATTCGCGCAACTGCCGTGTTACCCGCGCCCGGTCGCCGCTCGTCACCAATCCTAGAACGTGCCGTCGAGCCAGCCTCCTGAGCACCTGCCTCGCGCCCTTCACCAATTGCGAGGGATGCTTCACATAATGAGCGCGCCACAGGCCATCCGCCTTGTCCCAGTTTTCCTTGGGAATTCCCGCCGCACGGTACACGGTGTACCAATCCGGGGAGTAGTGCGTCTCCAGCTCTTTCAATCCCCAACCCAGCCCCAAATCCCGGAACATCGCCAAATAGGCCTGAGAGTCCGCATGGTAGGAGTCGATCAGCGTGCCGTCCCAGTCAAAAAGCACACCGGAAAGAGATGCCTTGTTTTTCATGCGATTCAGATTAGCAGACGGACAGAAGGAATGGTTGTGGGGGAAAAGATCAGTCGACAGGGCGCCAAGCGGGAATCTGGTCGTCGCGGTCAAAGGCAAAGTCGTCAAAGCTGGCGGCTATCCCGTGCCAACCCGGCATGTTCGCCGATTCCGTGCGTTCCACCGTGGCTTTCGTTGAAACCACCACGTTGCCGTATCCCAGCGGCCTGCTCACCAGGACGATATCCAGTTCAATCTGCGTGCCAGGCGGTAGCGGCTTGGGGCAGAGGAAGAATACTCCCGAGGAGCTGATGTCTCGCGTCACCAAAGTAATCGCGAACTCCTCGCGGTGGCCCTCGACGCTGCGCAGCTTCAAAGGCAGCTTCAGGGCCGCGCGCGGCCGTTCGCGCTGTTCCATGTGGACGCCTACCGCATGCGTGGGCACGCGGACGAAGCGCCTCGGCTGCGGATTCCGCAACAACGGCATCACTCGTAGCTTGGGAGTCGGGGAAATAGGAAGCGGGGAAACTAGCGCAGGCTGGTCAGCAACGGTAGCGGTTGCGTCTTGTTCGCCCGTCGTTGCGGGCTTCTCAGGCAGATTTTCCCATGCTAGCGCGCGGTTGCTGGCACTCATCTCGCCCTCAGAGAAGAGATGAAACGACAATTAGCCCACTGCGGTGGTACTATTACTTTGTCTTGCTGAATTCCCCGTAAAGATGTTTGGGCAGCCAAGATGCCATTCCAAAGAGAAACTGTCAATCTGTGGAAAACGGCCGAAGTGTCCTAAATTGAAATAGATGGTAATAGTACGTCGCCTTCGCCCTTCCTTCTCTTCGAAGCTTCTTTGCATCGCTTTTCCACAACGGCTTTCTCATGCTGCGGAAACACGCTATCTTCGAATCCTGGAATCCGACGAAACTTCTGACCGCAACGAATGGCAACTTCATCTCCGGCACAACCATCGCATCCGACCCTGGTGCTCGCCTGTTTTGCGATTGTCTACATCGTCTGGGGTTCCACGTTTTATGCGATCCGTGTAGGCATTGAATCTTTTCCTCCCTTTTTGCTGGCTGGCGTGCGGCATCTTACGGTGGGGTTATTCCTTTACCCAACGCTCCGGATCCTTACGCGAGAGAAGCCGACGTTTGTGCAGTGGAGAACGACATTTATCACCGGTTGTTTGTTGCTGGTGGTTGGAAACGGCACGGTGTCCTGGGCGGAAGAGACCGTCCCCTCCGGTATCGCAGCATTGTTGGTCGCAACGGTCTCCTTGTGGATGGTTCTCGTGGACTGGCTGCGGCCCGGGGGCGTTCGGCCTGCTCCCCGCGTCATCGCCGGATTCCTTTTGGGCTTCGCCGGCATGGCGCTGCTGGTTGGACCAAAGCACCTGGGCAACTCAGATCGCATCGATCCGGTGGGAGCGTGCGCACTTATCGGCGCCTCGCTGGCCTGGGCGGCCGGATCAATCTATTCCCGGCATCATCCGCAGCCTCGAACCCCATTGTTGGGAGCAGGCATGCAGACGCTGTGCGGCGGTGCGGTACTCTGCGTGTTCGCTGCGGCAATTGGAGAGACGCGGCAGTTTCATTTTGCGAACGTAACATTGCGCTCCTGGCTGGCGCTGCTCTATCTGATTGTTTTCGGCTCCGCCCTGGGATTCAGCGCCTACGTGTACCTGCTGAAGCACAGCACGGCGGCGCGCGTGGCTACGTACGCGTTCGTCAATCCTGTGGTGGCCCTGTTTCTAGGATGGTTCCTCGCTTCGGAACCTCTCTCCTTGCGCACATTCCTGGCCAGCGGAGTTATTCTCACGGCCGTCCTGCTGGTAATCACCGCGCCCCACAAGGATTTGCTGGAGGCCGAAGAGACGATGCCCACTCCTGGTGAGGCCTGAACCCCGGCCATCAAGAGAAACACAATTTACCGTCCGAAATCGGATAGATTGCATTTTGGGGCCGCAGTAATCTAAGACCATGGAAATGAGGCAAACCACTCCAACAGCCGCGGGCATCACGCCTCAGGCAGCGGAGCGTTATTGGCAAGCGATGTTGCAGCGAGACTCCGCTGCGGACGGGTCGTTCTTTTTCGCCGTGCGCTCGACGCAAATCTATTGCCGGCCGTCCTGCCCGGCGCGGCGCCCCTTGCGGCGGAACACCGTTTTCTTCCGCACGCCGCAGGATGCCGAAAAAGAGGGCTTTCGTCCCTGCCGGCGGTGTTGCCCGAAGCAACTGGATGCGTCCACGGCCCTCGTGCAGCGCGTGGCCGCGGTGCTTGCCAGCACGGAGGACGAGCCTCTTCGGCTTAGCCTGTTGGCCAGGCAAGTGGACTCAACCCCGGCACAACTGCGCCGTGCCTTCCGCCGGGCGACCGGGCTTTCCCCGAAGGAGTTTGAGCAGGCATTCCGCCTGGCGCGTTTCAAGAAGATGTTGCGCGATGGCAGCAGCGTCACGGAAGCCCTCTACGCCTGCGGATATGGATCGTCCAGCAGGCTCTACGAGAATACAAACGCGCATCTCGGCATGACGCCGGCTTCGTATCGAAAGGGAGGAGAAGGCATGGAAATCCAGTACACGGTGGCGAACACTTCGTTAGGAAAGGTGCTTGTGGGAGCGACGCAGCGCGGCGTCTCCGCGGTCTATCTGGGAGACAACGAGCGAAGCCTGGTGGAAGAACTGCGCAAGGAGTATGCCAAGGCGGAAATCGTGCGGGCCGCCCCTGGGCATGAAAACTGGCTGAAAGAAATTGTGCGCCGCGTGGAAGGGAGCGCGCCAAGCCTGGACCTGCCACTGGATGTTCAGGCCACGGCATTTCAGCGGCGCGTCTGGCAGGAGTTGCAGAAGATTCCGCGCGGCGCCACACGCACCTACACCCAAGTGGCCCGGTCGCTCGGGAAGCCGCGTTCGGTGCGAGCCGTGGCCCGGGCTTGTGCTACGAATCCCGTGTCTATTGTGGTGCCGTGCCATCGCGTGATTCGTACGGACGGCTCGCTGGCGGGCTATCGCTGGGGCTTGTCTCGCAAGGAAAAACTCTTGGAAAGGGAAGCGGCCTCGGCGTAGATCCGCTAGCCGCGGGGCTTTTCGACTTTCGTTCCCTTCGGCCAGTCGGCCTTGAACTTGCCGTCCCCCAGCTTCAGATTCTCGAGCACCTTCGTGTAGCGGGTCAGGATGTAATCGCCGGAGCCGGCTTCCAGAAATTTCTCTTGCACGGGCAGCCATGAAGACTCGTCCACCCACATCACGACCTTGGATATCTGCTTCTTTTGATCGTCGGATTTCGGGATGAGTTCCAGAACCGCGGCCTTGCGCGTGTCCAACTCCTCCTCGCCGGTCATGGTCACTTCATAATTCTTTTTCAGCGCGTCCACGCGCATGCCGAACCCGAGCGCCAGATACTGGTCCACCATCGCCCGGTTCTTGCCGATATTGTATTCCTCAACGCGATTGATCTTCGGGGTGTAGATGTACAGATTGTCGCCGTTGCGGAGAATGGTGCGCGGGTCGGGTGTTTGAAAATCGATGCGTACCTTGGAATCCTTACGCACAAAGATTTCGCCGGTCTCTTTCGACGTGTCCTGCACCACCGCCGTGTACTTGATGTGCTCGATGGCTGCCGTAAGGGACTTAAAGCTTTCTCCCGAGTGGTCCATCATGGAAAGCACGTAATCCAATGTGACTTTTCCCGAAGCCTGTTTGGCGCCCACGGACCGCAGCCCGGAAAACGCGGCGCACAGCAAGATCATCAGAAAATAAGAGCGGAATTTTCTCAAGGCAGCCCCTGCGGCTGAATGATCAGCCTTCTTTCCCTCAAAGGAATCGTAACATACCGGCCAAAGCCGCGTTTTCACCGTCTCTATCGGCATGAGCCGTCGTCACTGAACTGCCTGGAGGAAGCCATCGCCGACAAGGAGTGGCCGCAAGCGACGATCTTCTGGTCCAAAGGATCGGATTGCAGGGAATTCGGGTCGATGTAAACCATCGCCTTGGTTTGCTGGACGTATTTGTCCGATAGGGTCCTCATGTTGTTGAACATGCTCGTCAGCACCGGATAAGCGTTCTTGTCTGCATCCGTGTTGACGGCCACGGCGGCCAGATTCATTGCCTGCTGCGCCTGCGCCTGATAAAGATCCAGCCAGCCTGTCCCCAGAGGCACGCCTCGTTCGATCGCCGTCTTCAGGGCGCTGTGCCATTCCCGGACTCGCGCCATGGCTTCTATCCCGGCAGTAAGAAAGTCCCTTGAGAATTCCGGAGTGGCCTTGGACACCGCCGCGGACGTCGTTCCCGGAAGGGTCAGCACAATCTGGCTGCCCTTAAAGCTGATAGACCCATTCGTGATGCGCGCCAGGCCATCAATTTCAACGTAATTGTGGCCCTGAACTTGAACCACTTTTGCGTCACCTTGTTGTCCATTGACCACCAGGGAAGTGCTCTGTTGCGCCGCCAGGGTGACGGCGAGGACGGAGAGCGTGAGCAAGGCTGCGATTGTCCACGAATTTCGCTTCTTTCCCGAGTTCATAGGTTTCCCTCCGTTCCTCCCGCATACATCGCGCGGGTCACGGTCTGCGCATCATAGCAGAGCGGGTAGGATTGGTCCTTAGGGGGTCGTAATCGGATTTGCTCCGCGGACCGGATCGCGGTGCCGGTCAAACCACCAGGGCCAGAGCAACAGGACGAGCGTCGCGACGAGGCCTGTTATCGCGATTTCCCGGATGCTTTCCGGCGGACCGCTGAAGCGGTCGCCTGCGTACAGAAGCAAAAGAACCGCTACGTAGGACCAGAACGCGTAGCGGCCGATGCGATCGCGCGCGCGAGTGCTCCGCGCGTACAGCCAGACGCCCGCGACAAACAGCGGCAGCTCCACAATCAATGTGCCCGGTATCGAGTTCCACAGACTCAGCCCATATTTGGGGCCGCTCGGAAGCACCGGCATGTCCGGGCGATGGGTCACCCAATCCAGCACCCAGTGGCTGACGACGCCAATCCAGATGGCGATGGCCCCCCGCAGGTCCGCGCGATACACGCGATACACAATGGCGAGCGCTGTCGCCCAAAGCGCCAGGAACAACAAGCTGTGTGAGCACGGGTAATCGTAGAGTTCCAGCGGTGTCCAGCGCGTGTCTCCAACCGAGATGCGGGCATGTTCCCAGCCCAGCAGCAGAAAAACAGTCCACAGGATATCCGCCCACACAGTTGCGCCGATCAACAGGGCCAGGGAGGCTCGCGGCGCAACCCGCTTCAGCCCGAGTCCCACACCAAAATGGCCAATGAACATCGCTCACCCGATTTCTATCGCGGAGCCGGCTCCTTGGGCGTAAATGAAAAGCGCAGTGTGGAAGTGGCCCATGGATGGGGTAGCGGAGGCAGCCGCACGCTACCAACAGGTTCGACGCCTTCCGCGAAGGCGCGGTTTCACATTTTCTCCCGTACGGGCACGATGCATCGTGCCCCCGGCGAGTCCGCGAGCCGCTCTTGGGGGTTAGGGGACCTCGCTTCGCGCTTTACACACGCCAGCAAAGGCTACACCTGCAAAACGTCGCCTTCCCGCGCCACCATTTCATACAGCACGGGATTCACGAAAAATCCCAGCAACAGGCGGGAGAGCAGCCCCGCGACCACCACAATGGCGAACGGCTTTTGCGTATCGCTTCCCACTCCCGTCGACATTGCCGCAGGCAGCAGGCCCAGGCAGGCCACAAGAGCGGTCATCATAATCGGCCGCAGCCGCAGCAACGATGCTTCTCGCGTGGCCTCGCGAATACTCTTGCCTTCCAGGCGCAGCTTGTTGATGTAGCTCACCAGAATGACCGCCGTTTCCACGGACACGCCAAGCAATGCCAGCAATCCTAATGCGCTGGAAACGCTGAGCGGCGTGTGCGTCAGCTTCAGGGCGATCAATGCCCCGACAGGTTCGGTAATGATTACGCCCAGCGCGATGGTGACGGGGAATTTGAAGTTGCCGTAAAGCGCGAAAAGAATCAGGAAGATCAACATGACCGCCAGCGGGCCGATGATAAAGAGTTGCGCCTTGGCCTCCAGCAGCTCGCTGTACTCGCCACCCCAATCCAGCCGGTAGCCTTCGGGGAGCTGCACATCCCTGGCGATATTCCTCTGCCCGGCTTTGACAATGCCTTCCAGGTCGCGCCCCACAATCGAGAATTGAATTCCGATGTACCGCGAATTGTTCTCGCGATAAATGAACGAAGCGCCGCTGGCCTGCTTGATGGTAGCGAGTTCGGAAAGCGGAATCTGCTGGCCGGCCGGGGCGGGAACAAGCAGATTGCCGATCTCGCGCGCATCCGACCTATATTTCGGGTCCATGCGCACCACAAGATCAAACAGTTTTTCGCCCTGAATGACCTGCGTGGCGGCTTGCCCGCCCACCGCCGCCTGAACCACCGCTTCCACGTCCGCCACGTTAATGCCGTAGCGCGCAATCTTGGCGCGGTCCGCATCGACAAGCAGGCTGGGCTGTCCGAGCTCCCTCACCACGGTAAGCTCAGTGAAGCCCGGCGTCTTTTCCAGCACCCGTTTGATTTCAACGGCCTTGTGCTCCAGCACGTCCAGGTCGGGTCCAAAGATTTTCACGGCCAGCGCAGACTTCAATCCCGTCAGCGCTTCGTCCACGGCATCTTCGGCGGGCTGAGTGAAGTTGAAAATCACGCCGGGATAGGCGTCGAGCTTGCTCTCCAGGTCTGCGATCAGCTCTTCCTTCGTGTGGATGCGCGTCTGAGCCCAGGACTTGTCCTTGTAAGGTTTCAAACCGACGTAGAACTCGCAGTTGAAGAATCCCGTCGGGTCTGTGCCGTCGTCCGGCCGCCCCAGTTCCGATCCCGTCACCGTCACCATCGGATACTGAATAAGCAGGCTGCGCACCTTCGGCGCAAATTTGGCCGCCTCTTCGAACGAAATCGTGTATGGCATCGTGGCGCGAACCCATACCGCTCCTTCATCCAGGTGGGGAAGGAACTCACCGCCAATGAGCGGCACCAGGAGCAGTGTCGCGGCAAAAATGAGCAGTGCCACAATCAATGTGATCGCAGCGTGATTCAGGCACCAATCCAGCCGCCCTGCATATTGGTCGCGGACCCAGTTGTAGATCCGGTTCTCTTTTTCCTTTACACCACGCTTGAACCAGTAGGAGGCCAGCACCGGAACCACGGTCAGCGTCAGAATCAGGGCGCCCAGCAACGCGAAGCCCATCGTGTCCGCCATCGGGTGAAACAGCTTCCCGGCTGGTCCGCTGAGCGCGTAGATTGGCAAATAGCCCGCAATGATGACCGCAACCGAATAAAAGATGGGGCGATCCACATCGCGCGCCGCCTCCAGAATCACGTCGTTCAATCGATAGACCGTGCCGTGGCGCAGCCCGAGTTCGCGATAGATGTTCTCCACCATCACGATGGTGCCGTCGATGATGATGCCGAAATCGATCGCCCCGATGGACAGCAAATTCGCGGCTTCTCCTGTCCAGTGCAGAAAGATGAAGGCGAAAAGCAGGGCCAGAGGAATGGTCAGCGCCGTAATAACGGCCGCGCGGATGCTCACCAGGAAGAAAATCAGCACGATGAAGACGAGAATCATTCCGCGCAGCAGATTGCCTTCCACCGTATCCGTGGTCACGCGGACCAGATCGCTGCGGTCGTAATAAGGACGAATCTTCACGTCCGGCGGCAACTGCGTCTTGTTGATCTCGTCGGTCTTTTTCTCGACGCCCTCCAGTACGTTCTGTGTCTGTTCTCCGCGGCGCATCAGGATGACGCCTTCGACCGCGTCGTCGTCGTTGCCCTGCTTGGTCTGGAAGCCAAAGATTCCCAGCCGTGGCGCGTGGCCGATCTCTACGTGGCCAATATCCTTGATGCGCACCGGCACGCCATTCAGGCTGGCCACGACAACTTCACCGATATCCTCGGTTGTTTTCACCAGGCCCAGGCCGCGCACGTAGTAGAACTGCCCACCCTGCGTGTAGAACCCTCCGCCGGTGTTGGCATTGTTCGCGTTCAGCGCTGCCACGACCTGCACCACCGGCAGGTGATAGTTGTACAGCTTCACCGGGTCGAGCAGGACGTGATACTCCATCGTGGGCCCGCCAAAGCCGGAGTCATCCGCCACGCCCGGCACGCTCTTGTACGCGCGCTCGATGGTCCAGGCTTCGAACGTGTGCAATTCCATCGGCGAGCGGTCCGGGCTCTCGATGACGTAACGATAGACGAGGCCGCTGGGACTGAAGAGCGGCGCCAGGCTGGGAGTCACTCCCTGGGGGAGAACCGCATCGCTGATGCGTTCGAACACTACCTCGCGCGCAAAGTAGGGATCGACGCCGTCATCAAACGTCAAAATTACGTCGGACAATCCGTACAGAGAGATCGACCGCATGATCTTCAAGCGCGGCGTGCCATTCATGGCCAGCTCAAGAGGAAGCGTCGTCAGCCGCTCCACCTCTTCCGCCGCGTGCCCTGGCCACTGCGTAATCAGTTCCACCATCGGCGGCGACAGATCGGGATACGCGTCCACCGGCATCTGTTGGAAGGACCACGCTCCCGCAACGATCATGAGCACTGTGACCATCAGCACAAGGAATCGTTGCCGAAGCGCGAATTGGACGATGCGATGAATCATGGAGGATCCCGGACCTCTCCTTAGTGCTGCAGGGAATTCTTGAATTGCAGGAACAGGCTGCCATCCCCGGCCAGGTGTTCCCCTTCTTTCAAACCGCTGGTGATTTGCGTGCGGCCCCGGTTGATCTGGCCAAGGCTCACCACGCGGCGCGCGAACTGATTGTCATTTGTCTGCACATAAACAAACGGCTGGTTCTCCGTGTCGCGAAGAACCGCGGCGTCCGGAACCGTGATGGCGTCTGGAATGGAGCCCGCGTTCACCACGGCGGTAACGTACATGTCCTTCTTTAATTTCTTGCTGGGATTTTCCGTCACGATGCGGGCTTGCAACGTCCGCGTCGTCGGATCCATCGCTGGAGCGACGTACGAAATTTTGCCGTGGAAAAGTTCCGGATAAGCTTCCGTGTTGATCTCCACAAGATTGCCCACGCGCACGTAGGGAAGGTCGCTCTGGAAAACATTCACGAGCACCCACACCGTGTTCGTGTTGGAAATGGTGAAGCACTGCGTTGCGCCGCCTTGAAGCAATTGGCCGGGGCCGACAAGCCGCTCCACAATTTCTCCCGCAACCGGCGCGGGCACGGGAATTTCCGCTGTGCTGCCCGGATTCTTGAGCACCGATTCCGGGTCCTTGATTCCCAGCGCGCGCAGCGCGTCCGCCGAAGATTCCAGGTCCGCGTGCGCCTGCGTGCGGTTGGATTCAGCCAGCTGCAGATCCGCTTCGGCAATGGCGCCGTGCGCGTAGAGGTCCACGGCGCGCTTATAGAGCTTGTCAGCCAGCGAATAAGCATCGCGCGCCTTGATATACGCGGAGCGGGCCGCGGAGTAATCCGGACTGGTCACCGTTAGCAGTGGCTGCCCGGCTTGAACTACCTGCCCCGGTGCCACCAGGATTTCGTGCACCGGTCCGCCAATCGCGGCAAACACGGGAGTGGTTTGGAACGAGTCGTAAGCCACTGCCCCGGACAAACGGAGGATGCGCGCCAGCGGCCCTTTTTCCGCGGCCACGATCTGAATGTGGGCCATCTGTTCCTTTGGCACAGTAAAAAGCTCCGCAGTGTCCGCCTTTGTTTCGGTGGAGGTGAATGAGGTCATTTTGGATTCGGACTCCGCGGGCCCCGAGCTGCAGCCGGAAAGCGCAACAAAAGCAGCGGCGGCAACAAAAACGGCGTATTTAACACTCTTCTGAGTAGGAAGCTTCATGGCAGGTTCCTTGTGCCCACGGCCTGGCGCATCTGTTCCAGCGCGAGCATGTAGCTCGCCAGCGCCTGGCGGTAGGCAAGCTGGTTGGCCCGGTAAGTCCGTTCCGCATCCAGAAAATCCAGCAAACTCGCGGCGCCTTTCTGGTAAGCGTATTCGCTGATGTCCCGCGATTGCTTGGCTTGATCCACGTAGCCGCCCTGGTAGAGCTGGATGATCTGATCGTTGGTGCGGAGATTCTCGTACGCCTGAACAACGTCGGTGGAAACCTGTTGCGCGGTTTCGCTGGCCTGCTCTTGCGCCTGGGTGATCGCATGCTGCGCCCGGGCGATCTCTCCCTGATTCCGGTCGAAGACGGGAAGCGGCATGTTGTAGAAGAACGAGCCGGAATTCACGCCGGAAGTGTGGGAGTAATCGAATGTGCCGGTGATGTCCATCTTGGCGTTGGCTTTCTGCAGCGCCAACTGGCTTTCCGCTGCCGTCACGGCCAGTTGCGCGGCGCGCAGGTCCGGCCGGTTCATGGCCGCCAGGGCCTTCAAGCTGGTCGTATCCGAATGCACCGGCTGATAGTCGAGCGTGCCCTGCACGTCGTAGTCGTCGGGCACCGATTCGAAGCCGAGCAGTTGCCGGAGCGCCGCCAGCCCTTGCACTTTCGCCAATTTCGCCGCGGAAACGTCCGTCTGGAACTGCAGAAGCTGCAGCTTGATCTTCAACAGGTCGCTCTCGCTCATGTCTCCCACGCGATAGCGCTCGTTGCTGATGTCCACGGTCTTCTGGAAGCTGGCCAGGTCCTGTTCCGCAAAATCCAGCGTGGATTCCGCCAGCAGCACGTCCACGAACTGTTGGCCCACATTGAAGACGAGCTGCCGCTCGCTGTCCGAAACTTGCGACCGCACCACCGCCGTCAGGTCTCGTGCCGCCTGCAAGCGGTGCTGCCGCTTCTTGCCGCGTTCGAACAGGTATCCGATGCCTGCGTCGAATTGCGATTGCTGATCGATATAGTCGTGGCTGAACTCGTTGGGCTGAAAGATGGGGAGGAACTGCGCGTCCAGGCCCAGCGTGGGATTGGGCCGCAGGTTGGCCGTGATCTCCTCTGCCTGGCTTTGCAGAATCGTGGACCGCATCGCCTGCAACGCGTGGTTATGCTGCAGCGCCAGTCGAATCGCATCGTCCAGCGAAACCCGCGCGGAAGGCCCCGAAGAAGGCGCCGAAGAAGAGGCGGCTTGCGGCGGCGGTGCGGCCGGCGCGGGCGAAGGCGTCTGCTGTCCCGTTGCAAGCAACGGAACGGCAAGCACCGCGGCAGCCCAACAGATTCCTTTCCTCAACGGCTAACTCCTCGCACGTCCCCCTTGGGAGGGACTTCAACCCGAAACGATTGGAATGGGAGTACGGACCGGTCAGCAGGCGACCGGGGGTGCGCGAGGCGTGATATTGCGGAAAAGGAAGGGAAGGAGCGGAGTCAGTGAGCAGAAGACCTCAAGCCTGTGGACCACCAGCCCCATGGCGAGAATCAACGCGCACGTGGCGATCGCCGCCCCCAGTGTGTGGCACACCGGGCAAGGGTGCGAATCCATGATTCCCGGGTTCAGGTCAAGGCAACAGTGCAACTGCGCGGCGAAGAAGACCGCCGCGAGCAGCAATGCCAAAACGTAGACACGCTTGGAATTAGCAGGCAATTTCTTCTAATTCCCCTAACGATCCGATTCACACCATCATACACCCGGCGTGCGGCTTCGAAGCAACCAAACTCACTCCTCATTCCTGGGAATTACTGCCTGAGCTTAGCCCACTTTGTTGACTCCAGAGTAGATGCCAGCGTCAGACTAGCCAGGACGAGGAACCTATAAGTCCCTTTTGTTCAGATAGCTGCAAAAAGGCGAGGGTTTTCCCCAACGAGCCTTGCCTAGTGGCTGACTTCCACCTGGTAGGCGATCACCGTTCCCGATTCATCCCGGATCGGCTCGATCTTGCCGATGGCGAATCGCCCATCACGCAGGCCCGGAGCCGCCTTCTGGAGCGCATTGTGAAGATCGTTCTGCAACGCCGGCGTGCGCACCGGAGGGGCAAGCACGCGCGCGTCCACCTTATACACTTCGTGCTCCCCTGATTTGTTCAGCAGTTCCACTTGCGTGGAATTGACGGGTAGTCCGACCTGCGGCTGGTCGTGGAACCATCGCGTGGGCGTGGCCAGCACAAACAGAAGAATCAGAATCACCGCAACATCGTACTGCCAGGTCCCTCGCTCGTAGGACCAGAAGAAGATCCGGTTCAGGATTTGAGCGACGCCCGCCATGTCAGTCCGCCGGAACTCCATCTACGATGATGCCGTCGCGCATGTGGACCACGCGGTCAAAGTACACCGTCGCCTCCGGATTGTGGGTGATCATCACAATCGTCTGGCCCAAATCCTTGTTCAAGCGGCGAAGCATCTCGAGCACGACTTCCGAATTCTTCGTGTCCAGGTTCCCGGTGGGCTCGTCCGCCAGAAGTATCTTCGGCTCGTTGATGATGGCCCGCGCGATGGCCACGCGCTGCTGTTCTCCGCCGGACATTTCCGAAGGCCGGTGATGTAGGCGGCCATCCAGCCCCAGCATCTTGGTGACAACGTCGAAGCGATGCGGGTCGAAGCCGTCGCCGTGAATGTATTGTGCGATGGCGATATTTCCCCTCGCTGTCAGCGCCGGCAGAAGGTTGAAGCGCTGAAAAACGAAACCAATCTTGTGCCGCCGCAGCTTCGTCCTGTCGGCGTCGGTCATGGTCGAAAGATCGTTCCCGTCGACGTACACTTTGCCTCGAGAAGCCTGCGCCAGCCCGCCGATAACATAGAGAAGAGAAGACTTGCCGCAGCCCGAAGGGCCCATCACCGCCACGGATTCCCCTGGCAGCACATCGAAATTCACGCCGCGGAGCGCCGGGACTTCCACCTTCCCGGCGTGATAGAGCTTCCACAGATTTTCGGTTTTGAGTATCGGCTCCAAAGTTTTCAGCTCGGGCTCCGCCAGATCGTTCGTCTGCGAATGTATTCTAACCGTGATTGACATATGTGACTAGGTTGCCAAAGCTCCTTTTCAGTCGTATGAGAGGGCCTGGACAGCGTCCTTGCGGCTGGCAAGCCAGGCGGGATAACTCGCGCCCACCATCGCACCCACAAGGGCAATCAGCCCGGCCCGGAGAATCCATCCCGGAGTAATCAAAATCGAAAGCGTCGGAAAGATGGCCAGAAACCCTGCGCGCACAAGGTAGCTTAGGCCGATTCCCGCGCCAATGCCAAGGAAGCAGAGAAGTGCGGTTTCCGTAAGGAGCGCGCGCACAATCAGCAGCTTGCTGGCCCCCAGCGATTTCAGCACGCCGATGTCCCGTGTGCGCTCGAGCACCGTCGTGTACATGGTCAGGAAAATCACCAGCAGGCCAATGGCAACGGCCAGGGCGATCATCGCATTGATGAAAGTCTGCAGCCCGGGAATGTTCGAGGAGGTCATCAGGCTCATGAAATCCTTCAGCGGCCGGACCGGATGATTGGGAAGAAGCTGATCGATCTCCTCGATGACGTCCGGTGTGTGCTCCGGGCGCGTGCACTTGACCAGGAAGATGGAAGCTTTGTCCCGCGCGCCGACCAGGTCCTGAAGCGTCGCGATGGGTACGAACAATCTGCCGCCCTTCCCGTGCTCTACGATCCCCGCGATATTCCAATCGTGATTGAAGAGCCGGAACGTGGTGCCGACGGTCAGATGTTTGGCCTTCGCTTGCCAGTCGTCCACCAGCAGATCGTCCGGGCCTTCCATGTCGTGCCCCGCCAGAAAAACAAATCCGCCGGAAACCGCGCGGAACGACGCGGGATCGATTCCGTACACAATCTCTACGCCACCCGAGGAATTGAATTGCAGCAGGGCGGGCGCCACCGCTTCAACATACTTCAGTTCGCCCAGCTTGTCGGCAATCTTGATGGGCATGGGCGAACCGCTGAAGCCGATCAGAATCTGCGCCGCCGGGGCCTGCACCATGATGTCCGCGCCAATGCCCTCGATGCGCTTGGCCGTTTCCTTCAACATGCCGGAGGTCAGCCCGACGATCACCACCACCAGCATGATCTCCACGCCGATCGCCAGCACGCCGATAATCGTGCGCACCGGCCGGTGAAACAGGTTGCGGAGAACGAACTGGGCCATCATGGCTTTTTGTCCTCCGCCGTATCCGTCAGGCGCACCACCTCCGCGCCTTCCTGCGGCTGCAACTGGAAACGATCCGGTGCTATGGATTCGTTCAAGGAAACCTTGCTGAACGTAAGGTCCAGGCGATATTCGTCGCGCGGCCGGTCGATCCGGATCGAGTGCGGATAGTCGGCGAGTGCCGAATTTGAAGTGTCGGGCGGCTGCCAGTTGGCATAGCGCACGTCGGAAAGCAACGCCCCATTGGGGCCGTAGGATTGCATCCGCACCAGGTGAAAGTCGGCCCGATCAAACCAGATCTTGCGCAGAATCTCGGAGTGATAGCCCCCGCGCAGGACGGTCAAAACATAATAGCGCGCCGTTTCGTCGTTGAACTCTTCAAACAGCGTGACTTCTTCCTTATGAACCTCCGGCCAAAGCAACGCATCCACCAGATGCTGCGGACGGAGATTCTCAATCGGTTTGGCGCTCGGCCGGTTCAAGTTCACAGGTCCTTCAAGAAATTTGTTCTTCGGCGGAATCGACACTTCAAATTCCCGGCCGTCGCTCGCCATGTCAAACACGGTTTTGCCCACGATGGGTACCTGGCCAATCATTCGTATGCTATACGGACGAGAGGCAAGCAGGAACGCTTTCACGTCGTGATATTCGTTGATTACACCGGTATACGCGGAGCCGGCAAAAGGCTTCAGGTCCACGGTCGCGTTCAGCGATTGCAGATTGCCAACCAGGGAATTGTAGCGGTCGAGCAGTTGCTCAGGCGTGGCTTCCAGCGCCACCGGCCGATTCGCGGCAGGAACCGTAGTCGTTTTGGTGACACCCCCGTGCCCACCGCAACCGAGGGTGAGTGCCGACAGTGTCAGGCAAACCATACAATTCCACACACGCTTCATCAGGAAAACTGTTATCCCATACCCTTTGGGAGCAAATTCACAGCCATTGGAATGCGCTTGGAAACGCAAGTCAGAGCCGGATCGTCGCGCGGATCATTGCGCCAGAAAATTGCGCCAGATAATTCCGATTGACGCGGTCCCCGAAGGCTCTACACAAATATTTTAGCGTATTTCCTGTATTTCGCGAATTATTGCGGCCGGGCGATGTACACATCGAAAGGCTGCAGAGCGGGCCGAACGCGCCGGATAATCTCGCTGGGCCACAGCGAATCGCTCAATAGAGTGACCCAGCCGTCGCCCGGTTCGCAGACGGCGCAACAGGTGTAGCGTGCGTAGGCGGGTTGGTAGGCGTCCAGGCCCCGCCGCGAAAGCTCGTTTTCAAGCTCCCGGTCTTCGTTTGCTGCCGCAGGGCCGACGCGCAGACCGAAGGTCTCAGATTCAAAACGCGAAAAAAGCTGCCGCAGCAGCTCCGCGGAGGGTTGCGGGATCACCAGGCACCGTGAAGCAGCTTCGCGGACGGCTATCCCGTGCGAAGCGCAAAACTCCCGGACCCGGTCCAAGTGGCTGAAGAAATCCGCTACGTACGCTTCCTTGCCTGCTAGCGCGGCCAGCGTCCCCGCCCAGATCGATGCGGCCTCCGGGCCACGAAGTGGCTCGCGGCTCTCTGTTTCGATCAGTTCCAGCCCAACGGCCTTGACCCCTGGACCCAGGTCCATTGCCTGCACGTCCAGCGAATACGGAGGAAGATCGGGCGCGGGATTTTCCGCGTGCTCTGGATGCATGGCTACTCTTCCTCGGACTCCTGGTCGATGTCGCCGAATTTTCCTTGGAACTCCGCCGAGATTTTGCGCACTTCCAGCCAGTCGAAGAATGCGTCCGGCGTTTCCAGCCAGATGCGGAACCATTCCGCAATTTCCTGTTTCTCTTCGCGCTTGTGCGCTTCCACCTTGCGGTTATGAGAGATCATTTCGGCGCGCCGTTTGCCCAGCCGCGCAATCTCCAGCACGCGCTCGACCGCCGCTTTCTCCCCATGCGCCCGGAAGCGGCGCAGGAGTTCGTCCAGCCGCGTCAGGCTGACCTGCGCATCCTGCAGCGTCTTGAAATGGAGAATGTCCTCGAACTCTTCCTCGAAGCGCTCCTCGGCTTCCTCGCGTTCGGAGAGTTGCACTTTCCAGCCCATCGATTCCAGGACTTCCGAAATATAGTCGTTCGAAGACTTGCCCGCTTCCCCGTGAGCGGCGATGAGTTTCCGGCGAAGCTGATCGATTTCCGCTGTCGACCATTTCTGCAGGCCCAGTTCGCGGGCTGCATTGAGGATCATCTCTTTTTTCGTGCGTGTCACTTCGGTCATTGGTTGCCTTTGTGCGCGCTTTTGCGAGCGGACCCGGCGACATGAGATGAATGAGCCTCAGGCACCGGGGGATCGGCCGGTTGCCCGTTCAGCAGACGGTGATATTTGGCCACATTTTGGTTGTGTTCCGCCAGTGTGGACGAAAAAAAGTGCCCGCCCTGAGTGTTCGCCACGAAATACAGAAAATCGGTCGTGGCCGGCGAGAGCGCCGCCCGGATCGCGGATTCGCCGGGATTACCGATGGGCCCCGGAGGCAGCCCGGGGCGCACGTAGGTGTTGTACGGCGAGTCGTACCGCAGGTCCCTCAGCAGCAGCGGGGGATTATACCTATCCGCTTCTTTGAGCGCGTAAATCACCGTGGGATCGCACTGGAGCAGCATGCCCTTGCGCAGCCGATTCGTGTAAACCCCCGCCACCAGTGGCCGCTCTTCCGGCTTGGGAGTTTCTGCTTCCACCAGGGACGCGAGTGTGATCACGGAAAGCAGCGGCGTGCCAGGTGCCTGCGGATCGAGCCGGTCCGGAGCGATTTCCTCCAGGGCTTCGCGGAATTTGCGCACCATCATATTCGTTAGATCGGTTGGCGTGGGGTTGTGCGGAAGATTGTAGGTTGCGGGGAACAGAAACCCCTCCAGCGTCTTTGCGCCGGGGGCGAGGTCATGAATCTGGGAAGCATCGTTCGCGGCTTTCAGAAAATCCTCGCCTTTCACGTAATTGGCGGCTTCCAGATTGTGCGCGATATCGAAGATTGTGTCGCCTTCTTTAACGGTGAAAGGCTGCTCGTAGACCTCGCCATTCGCCAGTTTCCAGAAGACTTCTTTGCCGGAAAGCCGGTGATCGAAAAGATATTCTCCCGCAAGAAGCGAGCGTTTCCGGTGCCGCCGTGCGTAAAGTTCAAACGCCAGGGAACTGCGGATGATTCCTTTATTTTGGAGAATGCGTGCCGCGGCGCGGCTCGAGGCGCCGTGCGGAATTTCGACGAACACCCCTTCTGGCGGAATATGCCCGAAGGGTTTCTCGATGGCATACCAGACGTAGCCCGCCGCGCCGGCCGCTGCCAGCACAACCAGAACCACGATAGCGAGGAATGTTCTCACGTTATGCGGATTCCTTGGCGATCGAAGGACGCGCCAGATATTCCCGCAGAATCACCATCGCGGCCACGGCGTCAACTGTGTACTTCCCCTCTGCGGGATGGACCGATTTCCTGTGGCCGTCGCGCGTTTCGGTGTGCGTGATGCGCCGGCCGAGTTCTTCCTCAAGGATGCGTTCTGCCTCCCAGCTCGTCAGCCGTTCGTCCACCAGTTCCACGGGCAAGCCTAGTTGCTTGCGCAGCCGCTCGGCAAAGCGTGTGGCCTCTTCCGCCATTTCGCCCGCGGTGCCGTCCAGCCGCAACGGGAGCCCGACGACGATCTGTTTCACGTGATGGTCGCGGGCGAATTCGCGCAGCCGACGCATGTCCTCATTGCGATTGATGCGTTCCAGGGTTGCATAGGGCTCGGCAATACGTGCCTCAAGATTCGCCAATGCCAGGCCTATTTTCGTGCGGCCATAGTCCAGCGCAAGGATTTTAGGCGCGCCGGATGTGGATTTTTGCGTCACAAAACCAGTATAGCGTGAAGGGAATACAGGCAGCAGGCGGAACGCAACCTCAGTCTGGGAAATGGTTATCGTTCCTCTCGGGCAGGATAAACGGCAAGGAAGAGCGTTGCACCCTTTGCTGTGCGCGGCCAGCGATAGGCCCGGCAGCGCGTATTTGGCGGCAGAACGATCAGGTCGCCGGGCTCCAGAAGACGCGGCGGGATATCCTCGCGTTCAAATTCTATCTTGAGCTTGCCCTTCACCACGAGAAGCAGGTCTACCCTGGATTGCGTAAACCACTCCGGGTCGATTTCTTCGTTTTGCTTCTTCACCCAGACAGCTTCGACGCCTTCGCCGCTGAAGATTTTCCCGACGCTGCCAAACGAAGACTGGCGTATCTCCAACGCCTCTTCCCGGAGGAGGTGAAAGACCCGCGGCTTGTCGTTATTCTTCAACCCGCACTCCCACCGCAGCGCTAAATCAGGCCTGGCTTCAGGGTTGCCGTCCCTGGGCGCCGGATTGGAAATCGTGCAGCATATCCAGGTTCTGCAGCTCCTTATCGAGCCCGGTCTCTTTCATCAGTGTCTCGATCTCGGCGCGCGATTGCCGTTTGCCGATGGGTTCCACGCGGTCGGCGATGCCCCAGGTGGTAACCGCGGCAAGCACGGTGTTGAGCTTCAGCTCGCGGATATCCACCTTGTCGAAAGTATCGGAGGCCGCGTGATAGTTCTGCAGGTAGTTGCCGACCTCCTGATTCGCCACGAGCGTCGGCACGCCTTCGAGCAGAAAATCGAGATGGTCCGTGCCCGTCTGTGCGTCCAGCGTTTCATTGTCCACGCCCCAGCCCGCAAAGGGCTTCAGAATCTGCCGGACGGCATCTTCAATGTCGTGCCTGCCGCCCAGGGAATAGCCGGTTACTCGCCCGATGCCGGAATCGAAAATTACCACACCTCGGTATTTGTCCATCTCCGTGCGATGTGCCCGCACGTACGCCCAGGAACCGAGCAGGCCCTCTTCTTCGCCCGAAAACAAAATGAAGCGGATGGTCCGCCGCGGCAGCAGACCGCTGGCCTTGATCGCCCTCGCTGCTTCAACCACCAAGGCCGCGTTGCAACCGTTGTCGAGCGCGCCCGTGCCCAGTTCCCAGGAGTCCAGGTGTGCGCCGAGCACGACAACCTCATCCGGCTTCTCGTAGCCGCGAATTTCGCCGATAACATTTTCTTGTTCCACCGGGCCGCCGATCTGGTTCGGCAACGTCAGCCGCAGCCTGACCTTGCCTGGATACGCCAACGCTGTGCGCTCCAGCCGCAGCCCATCTTCCCGCGCCAGAATCGCTTGTGGTAGCGCCTCCAGCCTTCCGTCCGGCGAATTCGTATGGCGATAGAGCAGCTTGCGCTCGCGTTCGCCTGTCCACAAAATCGCGGCTGCGCCTGCCTTCACCGCCCGCGCGATGATCGGCGGCGGATCGTCATATTCGCGGAAGAGATCCTGCCATGTGTAACTCACTTCCGTGTGCACCAGAAGAATCGCGCCTTTTGAGGAAGCTCCCGCGCGCGTGAAATCGGCGTCCGTTCCTTTCCCGACATAAACGAGTGGAGCCTCAATGCCGCTTGCCGGAGTCGCGGGAGAAAGTCCCAGAGAAACCAGCGAAACCGGGAAGCTGACCGGGCCGAGAATTTCCAGCCGCGTCGCGCCTTCCCTCCACGTGTGCGGCAGCATGTATTTTTCCGTGTGCACATCCACGCCGCCCGCGCGGAACGCGCCGATGGCCCACTCAACCGCCTTCGCCATTTCCGGCGAGCCCGTTACGCGGCCGCCAACATCATCGGTGAGCCGGCGAAGATTCTCTGCCAGGGGAGACTCGCCCATCACAATGGGCGTGATTTTGGCCGCCGCCTGTGCGCACGAAGACGCGTCCGTGGCCGAACAGCCTGCCGCTCCTTGAATGCCCTGCGAAGGACGCAGAGGGTCCGAACTCGCTGGAGGCAGCTGGGCGAAGCAGGGAATCGCAAAAACGGGAAGCAGGCACGAAACATAGAGAAAACGGTGCGCGGGCATCGGGAAGTCCTTCGAGGCAAGAAATAGAAACGCGAGCGAATTATAGCGCACGCCGAAACCACATTGAAATTTCCCCCGTGAGAGATATGCTTTGGACTAAGAACAATTCCGGAGCGATGCCATGGAAGGCACAGAGCAGGTACAGCCCAGCACGCAATATTACCTGGTGGCGCCCGCCTTCTTTGTGGGCGGGGCGATTCTGGCGCTTTTTCTCACCGCTTTGGGCATACATCAGATCCGTAATGCCATGTTGCACGCCGAAGTGCCGGGCGAGCTAGAGATGGAGCTCAAGCAGAACGAAACCTATGTGATCCTTTTGCAGGGAGAGACGCGGCCCGAGGCCGCCGCGGCAGCCGCAAAAACCTTGTCCTGTGAGGTTCACGTTTTGCCGGCCGGAGGCAGTTTCTCCGCGCAACCGGTGGCGCCCTCAAATTCCTGGTTCGTCTCCTATGTGGGGATTCCCTTGTTCGAATTCACCCCACCGCACAAAGGAGAGTATTCGGTGGAGTGTACCGACAGCCAGGAAGGCGCTCCGCAGCTGCACGTCGGCATAGCGGGTGGTGTGGTCAAAGCTCTTTCCGCGTTGTTCTCAAGATGCATCGTCATTTTGATCTTGGGACTTGTAGCAGCTTTGCTCGCCGTCTGGCGCGTCACCATGCTGCGCCTCGAGTCGCGAAAAGACATTCGCGAGCGCGGCTTGGTCCCCGTCTCCTGATTCTTCCGTGTGGCGCTGGCTTTTATGCCAGCGTCTCAATGCCGCGGTGCCGCACTACGGACGGCGCCTTGCCCCGCTCACAATCGCATCCGCCACTCGCGCCACCTGTGCCATCTCTGCAACATCATGCACGCGAACAATGTGGACGCCCGCAAGAATACTGGCCGTGACCGTGGCCGCCGTTCCCCAGAGCCTTTGCCCCGGAGGAGCGGCCTTGCCGTTTCGCGCCAGCGTAGCGCCGAGAAAACCTTTCCGCGAAGTCCCCACGAGCAGCGGGCATCCGAGCTTCGACAATTCTGGCAGCTTCGCGAGCAACTCGTAGTTCTGCGCGTACGATTTCCCGAACCCAATGCCGGGATCGAGGATGATTTGCGATTTCGCCACACCGGCCCGGCGAGCCACCGCCAGCGAATGGCGCAAGCCCGCGGCCACGTCACGCATCACGTCCTTTGCGAACGGCCCCTTCTGCATGGTCCTCGGGGTGCCGCGCATATGCATCAGGATCAGCGGCACTTTGTAACCGGCCGCGACTTCGGCCAGCTGCGGATCGTTCTTCAATCCGGAAATATCGTTCAGCATCTCCGCGCCGGCCCCGATCGCAATCTCTGCTACCGTCGATTTCTGCGTGTCCACAGAAATCGGAATCTTCAGCCGCCCGCGCAACTCCTGTAGCACCGGCAGCAGCCGAGACAATTCTTCGGCGGCCGAAATCCCGCTGGAGCCCGGCCGCGTCGATTCGGCTCCGATATCGAGAATGTCCGCGCCCGCGTCCTGCATGGCCATTGCGGCTTTCACGGCCTTGCCTGCCGTGAAATATTTGCCGCCATCGGAAAAGCTGTCCGGTGTGACGTTGAGCACACCCATCAGGAGCGTGCGCTCGCCCAGCGCCAGCGATCGCTTTCTTAGTTTCAGGTGGAAAATTCTGCGGGGAGTCATCCGGGAAACTGGTTCAATCCAAGTCGAAATCCCGGATCGGCTTTCCGGCCGGCGCGTCCTTGGCCTTCTTCATGGCCTCTTCGAACTTCTTGGCCAGGATGTCTTCCTTGTGCGTTTCCTGGAAGAAAGAGTCCGCGAACTTGTCCTCGCGCTGCTTCTTCTGATTCTCCAGAATGTCGGAAGCCTTCGTCAGATCGACATCCGGCCCTGGCTTGACGGGGGCCTCATGCGAAAGCACCGCGCCGAAGATCGGGTCGATCACCAGCTTGGCCTGGCAGCAGGGGCAAGTCACGTTCAGATTTTCGCCGTCTTTCAGTCCCATAGCGGTATTCTACGCCTTTTTCTTCGAATGCGGCTTCCCCAGGAGATTGGCTTCCATCCCCGCGTGATCGGGATGAATGCGGAATCTTCCATAGCACAGCTTCCGCAGGATCGGTGCCGGCCGCGCATACCAACTCGCCCAGGAAAGCGGAGACTCTCCATTCATGTCTTTTGCATCGATCACCGCGCCGGCGTCCAGCAGCAGTTGAATCGCTTCCTCGTCGCCAAACGCTGCGGCCCGATGCAGGGGCGTTTCCCCTTTGGTGCGGCAGTCGCGCATGAAGCATCCCGTTTCAACGGAATTCTTCGTTTTGCTGTTGGGGTTTGCGCCGTGCGCAAGAAGGACCTTCATTACCAGATTGTGGGCCAGGCGTTGCGGCTTGCACAGGGCGCAGTGCAAGGCTGTCTCTCCGCTTTCCGGATCCGCCAGATTCACGTCAGCCCCGCGCTCAAGAAGGAACTGGCAGAGCCGCCAATGCCCGTGGAATGCCGCGCCACTCAACCCCAGATTCTCTCCCAGCGATTTCAGCTCGGCGCCCTGAGCCAGCAAGAACTTTATGCCACTGACATCGCCATAATACGCGCACCACTGCAGCAGAGAGACTCCACCCTCGTCCGTGGTGTTCGCGGAATGGCCTTCCGCCACAAATTCAAAAACCAGGTCCGTGCGCCCGTCCCGAATCTCTTCTGGTATCGCCATGGGGGCGGATATTACCACGCGCCCCCTCTTCTTGGGTCTCTGTATTCCTTACTACCGACTACAAACTGCCGACTACCGACTGCCTATCACCCCCCCCCAAAAAAAAGAGGCGCGATCCCTCGCGCCTCAATCCAGAACTTACAATGAAAACTGCTTCACGCCTTCGCCGGCGAATCCCCCCGTGTAAATCCCGGCGCTGGCCGCAACTCGGGCCGCACGACTTTCGGGTCCGTGCTCGGCGCGCCCTGCGGAGGCGGATTCGGTGGCGTGCGCGGTTTGTCCGGAAGCGTCTTGCCTTCCATCAGCATCTTCACTTCGTTGGCGTCCAGAACTTCGCGGTCCAGCAGCGCCAGCGCAATCCGTTCCAGCGTGTCGCGGTTGGACTGCACGATATTCTGCGCCTTTTCGTACGCTTCACTGACGATGCGCTTCACTTCCTTATCGATCTGCAGCGCGGTGTCCTCGCTGAAGTCGCGGTGTTGCGCAATCTCGCGGCCCAGGAAGATCGCTTCTTCCTTCTTGCCGTACGCCAACGGGCCCAGATTGCTCATGCCCCATTCGCAGACCATGTTGCGGGCAATGTCCGTGGCGCGCTCGATGTCATTTCCCGCGCCGGTGGTGATGTGTCCCAGGAAAATCTCCTCGGCAGTGCGCCCACCCATTAGAACGGCCAGCATGCCCTCCAGATATTCCTTCGTGTAGGTATGCTTGTCCGCTTCCGGCAACTGCATCGTAAGGCCCAGTGCCATGCCGCGCGGAATGATAGTGACCTTGTGCACCGGATCGGCGCCCGGAGTCATGGCCGCAATCAGCGCGTGCCCGGCCTCGTGATACGCGGTGTTTCTTTTCTCTTCGTCGGTAAGAATCATGGACTTGCGTTCGACGCCCATCAGGACCTTGTCCTTGGACATCTCGAAATCCGCCATGGTGACGAATTTCCGGTTCTGCCGCGCCGCCCACAAAGCAGCTTCGTTCACCAGGTTCGCCAGGTCCGCCCCGGAAAATCCAGGGGTCCCGCGCGCAATAATCGAAAGGTCCACATCATCCGCCAGCGGCACCTTCCGCGTGTGCACGCGCAAAATCTCTTCGCGGCCCTTCACGTCCGGACGCGCAACAACCACGCGCCGGTCGAAGCGGCCCGGCCGTAGCAACGCCGGGTCGAGCACGTCGGGGCGGTTCGTCGCGGCAATCAGGATCACTCCTTCATTGGACTCAAACCCGTCCATCTCGACGAGCAACGCGTTCAGCGTCTGCTCGCGCTCGTCGTGGCCGCCGCCCAAGCCCGCGCCGCGATGGCGCCCCACGGCGTCAATTTCGTCGATGAAGATGATGCACGGCGCGTTCTTCTTGCCCTGTTCAAACAGGTCGCGGACCCGGCTGGCGCCGACGCCCACGAACATTTCCACGAAGTCCGACCCGGAGATCGAGAAGAACGGAACGTTCGCTTCGCCCGCGATCGCTCGCGCAAGCAAAGTCTTCCCCGTACCTGGAGGTCCAACCAGCAGCACGCCCTTCGGGATGCGTCCACCTAACTTCTGGAATTTCTGCGGGTCCTTCAGGAACTCGATGATTTCCTGCAGCTCTTCCTTGGCTTCATCGCTTCCGGCCACATCCTTGAACGTTGCCTTCTTCTGCTGCGCGGAAAGAAGCCGCGCGCGAGACTTGCCGAAGCTCAATGCCTTGTTGCCGCCGGCCTGCATCTGCCGCATCAGGAAGAATACGAAACCCGCCAGAAGCAGCAACGGCAAAGCGTTCAGTAGAATCAGAACCCAGTCTCCGCTCCGCACTTCCTTGATGCTGAGCATCACCGCTTTGTCGCGAAGCGCCTTGGTAATCTCCGGAGCATTTTCCTTGGGGATGGTCACGCGGAACTTTTGATTGGTGGGATGCGCATATTCGCCTTGAAGCTCGTAACTGTTCGGGGAGAGGTAGAGCGTAACTTCCTTGACGTCACCCTCGTCGACCTTCGCCATAAACTCGCTATAGCTGGGGGTCTGCTCGCGCGCCGCCTGGCCGTTGCTGGAGACCAGCTTCCAGAGCATCACGCCCAGAAAGACGATCGAAATCCAGAAAAGAATCGTTTTTGCCGTAGAACTGGAATTCACTTTAACCTCACAAGTTACCCTGAAACCCGCTTCGAAATTCGCCGCGCGCTCCCGCCGCTAGCGCCCCTTTTTCCTGACCGCCCTGGACCTGCCAGCCCCGTTTGACGATGATCCCGCCACCAGATTCCTGCCGTTGCGGCCCGTCCCGTTCGATGCCGCCAGACCGTATCCTGACCACAATAGATTAGATGCCGTCCGAAAGCCAAAGTAATCGGGCTCCAGGGCCACGCGGCGCCGGGAGGTTTTGTCCAGGAGCACCACCAGCCGCAGCGAGCGTGGCTTGCTTTCCCCCAGCCGCCGAAGCAGAAAGTCCTGCGTGACGCCGCTGTCCAGCACGCTGTCCACAAGAATCACGTCGCGGCCCTTCAATTCAGCGTGATCCCTTCCCGCATTCGTGGCCGAGCGGTTGGCGAAAAACACCTCGCGCCGTTCCTTGCCCGCGTGGTCAATGTCGCGAATATCTTCACGCACAAAGTGCAGCACCACGGGACTGTCAATGGCGCGGATCAGATCCGCTGCAAACATGAAAGAACGGTCCATGGTCACGACAATATCAAGCCGTCGGCCCCGCGCATCGCGGGAGATTTGCCGCCCCAGCGCCTTCACGCGATTGGCAATCCGTGCGGCGGAGAGTGTGGTCGTTTTTGCCATATCTACGAGAGCGGAATCTCCGTGATCACGACTCCTTCCCGAGCGGTACTGCCTGCCGCAAACTCTGCCGAAACCGGCAACCCGCGGGCCCAGGCCACTTTCCCGCCGGCCTCCAGCACCGGCCAGGAAGCCTTGTCCCAGCGACTCACGCCCAGCTCGTTCAGCAAACGCGACAGTCTATGGCGCTTCTGATGGCCGAGTGGCTGCATGGAATCGCCTGGCCGCCAGTTCCGCACCACGAGGGGTACACTTATCCTTGCACGGTCTAATGCCGCCCCTGTAACCTTAGTTTCTCGCCCTTGGGGAGGCCAGTCAATCACCGTGAACCGTAGACGGCACGAGTGTTCCGGGAGCGGCACTTCCAGTTCGCGGGTGCTGAGTTCCACGCGATAGGAAAAAGGCCTTGTTGTCTGGAGAGACTCGGCCACGCCCTTCCCTCCCATAGGCCGGAACCTCAGGGAGTCCCGCTCCCTCCTCACTTCCACGCCGCCCGGCAAGTGCAAAGACTTCCCGCTGTCCGGCTGCTCTGCGAGTTGCAACACCGCGTCCACATGCAGAGAGCTGAGCTGGCCCGAGTGCGGCTTCACCTTCTTCACCAGCAGCCGGATCATCCGTTTGCTCATGGCTTGGGGAGCGCGCCGCGACCAAAGTTCATTGGGATCCTTGGAGGATTCTGTTTTTGCGTGAGGCGCCAGCAGATCCCGGAGCGAGATCAGCCATTCGCCTTTTTCTTCCTTGGCGTTGAGGAACACGCGCAATTCAGCTGAACTTTCCAGCCAGGCCTCGTCCTCTCTCGCGAGATCGGCAAGCTGGCAAAGGTGTTCAGCCACGGCGGGCTGAAACTTTTTTTCGAGCAGCGGCATGAGCTTTAGCCGGATCCGGGCGCGCATGCGTTTGGTGTCGCGGTTGGTCGAGTCTTCGCGCCAGGCTTGATGGCGTGCGCGGAGGTACGCGCGAAGCTCCGCCCGGCGGAATTTCAGAAGCGGCCGAAAAACGCAGCCCACTTCCGGATGAATGCCGCCGAGCCCGGCAAGCCCGGTGCCGCGCAAAATGTGAGAGAGCACCGTCTCCGCCTGATCGTCCGCAGTGTGTGCAACCGCGACTTTGTCGATTTTGCCTTCGCGGGCAAGGCTTTCGAAAAAAGCGTAGCGCGCGCGTCGTGCCGCGTCTTCCAGGTTGGTCCCCTCGCGCCTGGACTTGGAAGAAATGTCTTCGTGGCAGGCGAAACAGGGCAGTGAGTGCCGTTCGGCAAGACGGGTCACGAATTTTTCGTCCGCATCCGAGGAACGTCCCCGCAACTTATGGTTGAAGTGGACAACGGACAGAACGATTCCGAGTCTTTCGCGCATTTCCAGAAATAGTGAAAGAAGGCTGACGGAGTCCGCCCCGCCAGAGACGGCAACGCCAATCCGCTGACCCGGTTTCGCCCAGCGATTGCTTTGCAATTGACGGAGCAAACGAACAGCAAGCTCCGTGTAACGGCCGGCACCCGCTCTGTGCCCCGCCGTTTTGCGCGAGCGAAACTCTCTTGTCATGGCGTTCTGCGGTTATCCTAACAGATGTGCCGCACCTGTAGCGCACGGCGAGTCCGCGAACCCCGCGGCTTTTTGTGGGATGGCTTACAACTCGCGCGCCATGTGGAACAGGAACAGCATCGATAGCTGCACGTCGCGCAGCAGATTCAACGGAACCTTGTGCACCGGTATCCGGAACCACCGCTGTTCTTTCCACCGGTCGCTGACGTGCGTCCAGAAAGCCTGCAAATCCGCGCGCGTGTAAACGTTGTGCTGCATGATCAGCGGGCTCCACTTCGCCCAGAACAGGTGCACTTTGGAGGGCACGCGAATCGACGGGAAATGCTCCTTCGCGCGCAAATATGCGGCCTGCAGATCGGCCAGCTTGAACTGGCTGTATTTTTCGCGCAGTTTTGCATACTCTTCGGCGATGCGCTGCTCCGCGGCGGAAGGATGCCGCGTTTGCAGCCAAAGCTCTTCCATCTCCGCCAGGACCCGCGCCATTCCGCGCACATGCACGTAGATTTCTCTGAGGCGCGCCGGGTAATATTCCCACCGCGAAAGAACCGGAAAGCCGGGCCGCCGCGCCGTTCTCCCCTTCAGCCGGAAATACCCGGACATCATGGGATGACGCCCTTCCGTCTGAATGGAATTCTTGTACCAGATAAAGCGGAGAAAGTTGTTCCAGTAATTGGCGCGCGTGCCGCGTTGCAGAATGGCCTTCATGTTTCTAAGGCTGTAAAACGTCTTCCAGGCCTCAAAATACGTTTCCATCCATGATCCGCCCTTTAAAGAAGGGTGGTGCATCACCTCATGTTGCGAATCGTAGAAATTGAAGTCCGGATCCATCCATTCGCCGCGCCGCATCATTTGCAGGTGATCCATCGAGCCGGGAAGCGGCGTCAGGATGAAGAAAGAAGCGTGGTCCGGGCAGACCTCTTCGGTCAGGAATTTCAGGTCGCGCCGGATGGAATCGACGGTATCGAAAGGGAAGCCCAATATGTAGCCGACATGCGAAGAGATTTCCGAATTGCGGTACGCCTCAATGAGCTGCCGGTATTCGTTCACCTGATTCTGCTTCTTCCCCGCTGCAGCCAGATTGCCCGGGTCCACGCTTTCCATTCCAATGAACACATTGATGCAGCCCGCCTGCCGGGCCTTGGCGACAAAATTCTTGATCTTCCAGGAGAGCACATCCACCTGCATCATGAATTCAACCGGGATTTTTTCCTGCTCGCGCAGCCGGATGAGCGCGTCGAAAATCGCTTCCCAATTCTTGTTGCGGGCAAAATTGTCGTCCGTGAAGAAGTAGAACGTGACCCCGTTCTCGTGATAGTTCTGCCGGACAGACTGCGCAATGTGCTCCGCCGACCGAAACCGCATCTTTCGTCCCTGCACGTTAATGATGGTGCAGAAGGTGCATTCAAACGGGCAGCCGCGCCCGCAATCCAGAGTGCCGAAGTTGGAGGCCGCAAATTTCCGGAGGTATTTCTTTCGAATCGCGGGAATCGGCTTGGTATAGAGGTCCGGCTTGCTGTTCAGGAAGTCGTACATCGGTTTCAGGCGTTTGTTCACCGCGTCCAGCAATAGATCGCCCCACGTCTCTTCCACTTCTCCTTTTACGATCGTGACGCCTTCATCCATCAGTTGCTGAATGTCTGCTGGAATATCGGGCAGCAATGCCAGATAACCGCTGACGTGGAACCCGCCGATCAGAACCGTCAGCCCAGCTTTGCGAAAAGTCCGCGCCAGGTCGCACGCCCGCGGAAACTGATTCGTCTGCACACCCACAAGGCAAACGACCGTCCTGGCCAGCCCCCACCACTGCGAGCGGCAGATTCGCTTGACCGGGATTTTGTCCACCGTCTCGTCGTACAGATGGACCTTGACGTTCCACGCATCCCCCAGCTGGTTGCGCCTGACGACGTCCTCGGTGAGCCCTGCCAGGCACGCCAGCGTGTTGCTGGGTAACACACCTCGCCAATGGCGCACCACGTAACCGTCATCGTCATACTGGCTTGGTTTTATCAGGTAAAGATGCAGGTTCTTCCGCATGTCGCGGCCCCCATCCTGGCCGGACTCGCTGGCGGGCGCGAAGCCGGAGAGAAGCGTAATCGTCCCACATCTAATAGGATGCCGCAAGGAGAGTATCGGCTGGCCACTTCCCTTCGGCTCCAAGGCCACCTCTCTGCGTCCGGTCCGCCGCGCCTCCGTTCAACTCTTCGCCACAAGCCTGTAACAATGGCTTAATCTTCATAGACGCCCCTTGCAGTAGCATGTGCCCTGCTTATTCCAGACTCCATCCTCTGCCCGGAGGCTTGCCATGTTTCCTCGCCGTTCTCTGTTGCTTTCTCTTGCCTCTCTCTTTAGCGTTGCGTTTATTGCCGGATGCAATTACAGCGGTGAGGAGCCGGTGAAAGAAAAGGACTTCGCCGTTTCCGCCTCCGTCAAGACCGCCATCGGCGCCGCCGGAAGCACATTCATTCACCCCATCATGACCAAGTGGATTGACGCCTACCAGCAGGCGCATCCCAGCACGATGATCAACTACCGGGCCATCGGCAGCGGCGCCGGCATTGACGCCCTCAGACAAAGCACACTCGAAATCGCCGCCAGCGACATGCCTTTGAACGACGACCAGTTGAAGCAGATATTCCCTGTCATTCAGGTTCCGGTCGCGGCTGGCGCGGTCTGCGCCGTTTACAATCTGCCGGAATTGAAGGCTCCCTTGCGGTTCAGCGCCTCGACCTTGGCGGGTATCTTCCTCGGCAACATCATTAGCTGGCAGGATCCCGCGATTGCTCACGACAATCCCGGCGTGGCCCTGCCCCATGCGGCCATCATTGTGGTACACCGCGCGGAAGGCAGCGGCACCACCAGCATTTTTACCTCCTACCTGACGAAGGTCAGCCCGGACTGGTCCAAGAAGGTCGGCAATGGCCTGTCGGTAAAATGGCCCGTCGGCATTGGCGAGCAGGGCAGCTCCGGCGTACTGGACTTTATAAAACAAAACGCCGGCACGATCGGCTATGCGGAACTGAATTATGCCGCTGCGCAACACCTGCCAGTGGCTTCGATACAGAATCGTGCGGGAACCTACGTCGTTCCCAGTTCGGCCAGCACCACTGCGGCGGTTCAGGCGTTTGATCAGGCGCTCTCGCAGGACTTGCGGGCAGCCATCGTCGATCCCCCGGCCTCGGCCAAGGATGCCTATCCCGTCTCCGGCCTGACCTTCTTTCTCATTGCAAAGGATGGGTCGGACGCCGCAGAGCGCCTGGCGATCCGCGATTTCACTCAGTACATCATCACTGGCGGACAGGACCTATCCGGCGGTCTGGACTATGCTCCGCTGCCCAAGGCCGTCCAGGACCAGGCTCTCAGCTTGCTTGGCCAAATGCAGGCCAACGGCCAGCCCATCAAATCCACCTGAGGCCCTCGCGTCACTGCTGATCGGGATTCTTGCGCCAGGCTTCGATCAACGGTTGCATCTCTGCCTTCGATTTGCCGGCAATCTGATTCAGGACCAGCCACACGGCCCCGTAGACCGGGATTCTGCTGTTTTGTGGATCGGCGTAAAACGCGTCCAGCTCATCCGTCAGGCGAATGCCGCTAACGTGCCCCAGGTATTTTGCTCGGTTTTCGGAATAGGAATTTGCCAGCTGCGCCGAGGCCTCTCTCCTGCTGTTGTCGCTCTTATCGGCTCCCCAGTACGCAAACCGGCCTCCCAGTTCCATGCCATCCAAAAAGCCAGCCAAATAATTCGACTTGGCTATCGGATCAATCTCTCGCCACCAGTTTCCATCTCTTTTGTCATATTCCTGATTTCGCGAAAGCGGCGCAGCTATACAGAGCAGAACCACCACCGCCAAAACGCGCACAGAGGCCTTGAGTGTCATTGGGCACCTTGGCCGGTAATGTAGTCCACTTCATTTCCACAGTAAACCGGAGCGCTTTTCCGCCGACGGTTGAGAAGTTCGGCTCAAAGCAGGTCGAACTGGCTTGAGCTGATTCCTGACAGCACTCCCCAAAATCCACATATCGCACACCGGTCCTCCATCATCAGAAGAGGCGCGGAGAGTAGGCCTTTGCGGCGCTACCTCGCATCGCGGGCATCTCGAGGAGGCGGTGGGGGATGAATACACTCAAGGAAGTACTTCAGCAAGTGGAGAACAGGGCCGTTGCCCTTGGTCATTTCAATTTTTCGGAATTGGCCGTACTAAAAGCGACGGCCGAAGCCGCCAGTGCGCTGGGTGTGCCGGTGGTGATGGGAGTATCCGAAAGCGAGCGCGAGTTTCTGGGAGTGCGGCAGGCGGCGGCGCTGGCGCGCATCCTAAAGGAGGAAAAGGGCCTGGAGATTTTTCTGAACGCGGACCATACGCATTCCCTTGCCAAAGCGGAAGAGGCGGCGCGGGCGGGCTTTGACATGATCGTATTCGACACGTCGGAAAAGCCGCTCGAGGAAAACATCGCGGAAACGCGGCGTGGCGTGGAAGCGGCGAAATCTATCCGGCCTGAAATTTTGATGGAAGGGGAAGTCGGCTATGTGGGCTCGGGTTCGGAAATCCATGAGAAGCGGCCGGACAACATCCGCCTGACGGAACCGGCAGAGGCGAAGCAATTCGTGGCGGAGACGAAAGTGGATTTGCTGGCTCCTTCCGTCGGGACCACGCACGGGATGCTCGCAAGCATGATCCGCGGGACCGAGCACAAACGGCTGGACATCCAGAGAATCGCAGCCATTAAAAAGGCGGTACGCTTACCACTGACGCTGCACGGCGGCTCGGGCACCGATTCCGAGGACTTCCGCCAGTCCATCCAGGCGGGCATCTCCATGATCCACATCAACACGGAATTGCGCGTCGCCTGGCGAAAGGGACTCGAGGAGTCGCTCCGGAAAAACGGAGACTCCGTGGCGCCGTACAAGATTTTGCCGGACGTGGTGAATGACGTTAAGGCAGTGGTGCTGGATCGGCTGAAGCTGTTCAACAGAATGTCGTGAAGGAGGGGAACGCCCTATATACTGGCCGAAGCAGGCGCGCGTCGAACATCGTCGAACATAATGTTCCGGACAAGGAGAGTGCGCGATCATGCTGGCCAAGACCTGGCCTGTCGATCTGTCCATCCTTTTGACCATTGGCGTCGTCCTGACGCTGCTCCGCTACACCATCGTCGGCGAACTGTTCCATCTTCATGTGCGCGATCGCCCCAGGCGCCGCCTGCTGCTGGCCGCGGTCGGCTTCTTCACCACGTTTGCGGTGGCGCGCTCGGTGGCCTACGCCGCGCATCGCAACACGGGCCCGTTTCATTACGTGTACGTCGGCGGGACGCACATCCATCATCTTGTCTGGGGCATTCTGCTTCTGCTGGCCGTGGGCTTCTGCTGGCTGATCGAAGTGGGCACGGGAGACAAATCGTCGTCCCTCTTCGCCAGCCGCCTCATGTCTCTGCTCTACGGGGTCGCCGCGGCGCTCACGCTCGACGAGTTCGCGCTTTGGCTGAACGTGCAGGAAGGCATCTACTGGACGCGCCGCGACCTCCTGAGTGTGGATGCCGTGTTGCTCTTCGGCGTCGCGCTGCTCATCGGCATCTGGGGACGCGACTTCCTCAAAGCGCTCGGCGTGGAGCTGTGGCGCGTGCCCCGCAAGCGCCGGCAAGCCCGCAAGGCAAACCGCAATCAGAAATCAGCGATCAGCAATCGATAATCAGTCATCATGCCTTTAGCGGAGGAAGGCCAGCGCGGTTTTGGCGAACTGGCCGGCCTGGTCGAGGAACACCGGCCCATGCCCGCCGTTGGGGACGACCCACAGCGCCGAGCGCGGAATCGCCCGATACATTTCCACCGCCATCTCCACCGGGTAGAGCGGGTCGCGGTCTCCATACACAATCAGGGTCCGTGCCGTGATTCGGGCCAGCAGCGGCGGCGTAAAGTTCATATCGTCGTAGCTCTCCTTCAGGCTGCGCGTCCACTCCCATAGCCGCGCAATCTGCTCGTCCCCCAGCTTGTGGCGCTTGCGCATGCTCTCCCACTCCGCGGCGGACTGGCCCTCCGGCGCGTGCAGCTGCTCCATGATGGCCCTCGCCTGCTGCGGAAAATACATGGTGCAGCTGACCGCCACCATCGCCTCGATGCGCTCTGGCTGCAGCGTGGCCATGTGCAGCAGCGTGTTGCCGCCCATGCTCAGGCCGATGGCGCGGGTTTTGCGGATGCCCAGATGATCCAGCAGCGCCAGCGCGTCCAGGGCGCACTGGCGGTGAGTGAGCGCGCCGCCCGGATTGGTCGAGCGGCCGTGTCCGCGCGCGTCCGGCTGGATGAGCGAATATTCCCGCAGGAACTGGTCGTGCCCGGCATACTGCCAATCGTCATGGCAGCCGGTGCCTCCGTGGAGAAGCAGGAGCGGCTCTCCCGCGCCTTCGGTCTGGTAGAAAAGGTCGATGCCGTTCAGTCGGACGGTGTTGGTTTCCATGCGCGGATTCTGGGGAGTTCCAGAAAAAGATACAAGCTAGGAAATGCGCGTGATAAAATGCATACTCCGCTGACGGCCTCGAGCCCCCTCCCTGAAAAACAGTTATCCGTTTTAAGTGAATCGTTGTCAGTGAAAAGAAGCGTCGTAGGTATTGGTGTCCTTGGCAGACGTGTGCGGTGCCCCGCCGGGCCCCCGCCCGCACCGTCATTCCGAGCGAAGCGAGGTACGGTTTTCCATCGCGCCTTTCGCGATGAATCTCTCTTCCTCTCTTCGTGCGCGGGTGCCGCACCCTTTGCCTTCCAAGGGTGCGGGTTTTCTAACATCAGGCCAAACATCAAGTCGGAGCTGAAGCTCCGACCCCCGAAGAAGCCCCTGGGAATGGCGCTTCTACTGTGTCGCCTTTCATTAATACCTGTGACTAAACCTCCGAGGTAATAGTTATAAAGGGACGTGATATCGTCACCTAAAGAGGAAAATCATGGACGCAAAGACCAAGGGTGCTTGGGTTGTTCATCATATGAATAAACTACAGCAAGTAACTCAAGCAACCGAATACGAAGCAATAAATGAAGCTGGCAAGCTGGGAACGTTGCTATCCGCCCTTTCTGCCTCTGACGACAGCCGCCTTTCCGACTCACAGGTGAAGGCACTAGCAAAAGCCGCCGGTATCTCGACGAGTTTAGAGTTGCCGCCCCTTCTGAAAAGGATGGAGAAGCGGAAGCTTATTCACCAGGTTGGGGGCGCCGTCGAAGTGCTCGGCGTTACTACAAGTTCGGTTCTCGCGCACACCTTTGCGACTCCCACCTCCACCGCGCCGCTGACGTTCACCCTGCCGCGCCGAACCCGTCTTTGGCCGATCCTCTGTCCGCCCCTCCGAATGTTTCCGCTCCGCAGCACG
>Ga0187777_10000136_pt1 | contig 54924 bp, 57 predicted proteins | sample 1015_Q2_SP5_10_M_FD_132416 | JGI IMG/M metagenome (GOLD analysis project Ga0187777, IMG submission 132416) | Tropical peat soil microbial communities from peatlands in Department of Meta, Colombia - 1015_Q2_SP5_10_MG | ecosystem: Environmental > Terrestrial > Soil > Wetlands > Peat | place... | reverse complement strand
GGAATGTGTGCTGGCCGGGCTGGGTCTTGTGGCGCGTGTTATCGATGTCTTTGCCGCGCTCGATGGCACCGTCCTTGAGTATCCCGAGGTGACCAGCCATCCCGAGGTCTTCGACGGCGTGCGGCTGCGCCGCGGGCAGACCGTGGCCGCAATCCGCCACAACGCGCGCGTGATCCTCTCCTGCGAGCGGGTGATCCTGAACTTCATGCAGCGCCTGAGCGGCATTGCCACCCTGACCCGCCGCTTCGTGGATGCGGTCGCCGGCACCCGCGCCCGCATTCTGGACACACGCAAGACCGTCCCCGGGCTGCGCATACTGGATAAGTATGCGGTGGTCTGCGGCGGCGGATTCAACCACCGGCTCGACCTCTCGGACGGCGTGCTCATCAAGAACAACCACATCGCCGTAGCCGGCGGGATCGCTCCGGCGCTGGAGCGCGCACACCGCAACCGCCGTGGCGAGCAAGTGATCGAGATCGAAGTGCGCTCGCTTGCCGAACTGGAAGAAGCGCTCACCCACGGCGCCGAGGCGGTGCTGCTCGACAACATGTCGGTCGAGGATGTGAAAAAGGCGGTCGAGCGCTGCGCACGGCACACCCGCCGTGTGCCTTTGGAATGTTCCGGCGGAATCATGCTGGAGAATATCCGCGCCTACGCCGAGACCGGCGTGGATTACATCTCCGTTGGGGCGCTGACCCACTCGGTGGTTGCGGTGGATATGAGCCTGCGCGTTGAACCGGAGTAGCGCCGGCGTCTCGCCGGCTGTGGTGAGGGCATCTTGTCCTCACGCTCGCGGACGGGACAGCCGCCGGGACGGCGGCGCTACTGAGCGTGCGAAAAGCACTTGGGCTGAGAGTGCCGAGTCCCTCATAATCCTCCTATCAAGACAACTGCAAAAGTCCGCCGTCTGCGCAGGCGTCTCGCGGCGCCCGAGCCCGAAGCGCGCACCGATGGCCGCATCGGACGCATCGTGCGCCTGCTCGGCGACCACCCCATGATGGTCATCAGCGGGACCAAGCTGGCCGAGGAGATCGGCACCAGCCGCTCAGCGGTGTGGCGATTCATGCAGCAGTTGCGCGGCATGGGGGTCGAGATCGCGGGGCACCCGGCGACCGGATATCAGCTCAAGTCCGTCCCCGACCTGCTGCTGCCGGAGTTTTTGAAGCCGCTGGTGAAAGGGACGATCTTTGCCGAGCGCCTGCACCACTACTTTCGCATCGGCTCGACCAATGCGGAGGCGATGAACGCCGCCGGCCGCAGTGAGCCGGAAGGCAGCGTCTTTCTCGCCGAGGAGCAGACGGCGGGTCGCGGGCGCGGCGGGCACACCTGGCTGTCGGAAAAATCGGCGGGCGTTTATTGCTCGGTGGTGCTGCGGCCGGAGATTTCACCCGCGGACACGCTGGCCATTTCGCTCGCCGCCGGTCTGGCGGTGCGCGCGGCGGTGCAGGAGGTCACGAGCCTGGTCCCCGATCTGCGCTGGCCGAACGACGTTCTGCTGGCGGGCAGGAAGTTCTGCGGCATTCTTATTGAAATGAACGCCGAGCCTACGCGCGTCCGCTATCTGGTGCTCGGCATCGGCCTCAACGTGAACCAGAGCTCGTTTCCCGCGGCGCTGGAAAAAGAAGCGACTTCGTTGCGGATCGAAAGCGGCAGACCGTGGTCGCGCGTGGAACTCGCCGCCGCTTTGCTAAAATCGCTGCACCGCGAGTGCCGCGCGCTCGCAACCGCGCGCGGCGTACACGGCAAGCCGATTTCTGAGGTCATCCGCCGCTTCGAGGAAGCGTCTTCCACGGCACGGGGACGCCAGGTGCGCGTGGAGGAAGAAGGCGGCTACGAGGGCGTCACGGAAGGGCTAGACGCGAATGGTTTTCTGCGCGTGCGCACGCCTGACGGTCTGCGGACGGTGATTTCGGGAGGAGTGAGAGGAATTGGTAATTGAGTAATTTAGTAATTGGGTAATTGAAAATCGGAGACCAGCCTGCTTTTCCAATTACCCAATTACCAACTTACCCAATTACCCAATGCTTTTAGTTCTCGACGTCGGCAATACCAACACGGTGCTCGGAATCTTCGCCGGCGCCGAGCGCAGCGGCGAACTGGTTGCGCACTGGCGCGTGGCCACCATCCAGACGCAGACCGTGGACGAATACGGCGTGCTCTTCCGCAACCTGTTTGCGATGGCCGACATCAAGGTGACGGCCATCAAGGGCATCATCATCTCCTCGGTCGTGCCGCCCATGGATTCGGTGCTGCGCGAGGTCTGCGAGCGCTACTTCCACACCAAGCCCTTGTTCGTCGAGCCCGGCGTCAAGACCGGCATGCCGGTGCACTACGAGAACCCGGCGGAGGTCGGTGCCGACCGCGTAGTCAACGGCGTGGCTGCGTTCGAGAAATACGGAGGGCCGTGCATCATTGTGGACTTCGGCACGGCGACGACCTTCGACGCGGTCTCGGCCAGGGGCGAATACCTGGGCGGCGTGATTACGCCGGGCATCGGCATCTCGGCCGACGCGCTCTTCGAACGCACGGCGCGGCTTCCCCGCGTGGACATCCGCAAGCCGCCCCGCGTGATCGGCACCAACACCGTGGGGAGCATACAGTCGGGGCTTTACTACGGATACCTGGGACTGGTGGACTCGATCCTGGAGCGCATGCTCGCCGAACTCGGGCCGGAAACGAAAGTCGTCGCCACCGGAGGGCTGGCGTCGCTGATCGGCGAAGGGTCGAAGTACATCCGCGCCGTGGATGACCTGCTCACTCTCGAAGGTCTGCGAATTATCTGGGAGCGGAACGTCAAGAAAAAAACCACAGAGGACGCAGAGAAGCAGAAGAAGCTGAGAGCGAAAAGCTAACGTCAATAGATATGGTAGAGACGCAGCATGCTCCGTCTCTACGGATACAGCCACTCCGTCGCAGTCCCCATGGAAAACTACTTCAACTACTTCACCGAGATCGAGGAGCACTTCCAGCGGCGGCGCGGCACCATACTCTTGCTTTCGACGCTCGACTGGGCGCTGATCGAAACCTGGAAGGATGCGGGCATCCCGCTCGAGGCCGTGCTGCGCGGCATCGACACCACGTTCGAGAGCTACGAGCGGCGTCCGCGAAAGGCACAGCGCAAGGTCAATGGCCTGGCTTTCTGTTCGCAGGAGGTGCTGGCCGCCGCCGAGGACATGAAGGAAGCCGCGGTCGGCGTGGCCGCGCCGCCGGGACGCGATCGCGCAGCTTTGGATCCGAAGGAGATTGCCGCTTACCTCGAGCGCAATGCGGCGAAGGTTGAAGCCGCGAAGCTTCCCGATGCGGCAGCTGCGCTGGCGGCCGAGACCGCGCGCTCGCTGCGCGAGATGGCTGCGGGGCTCTCCTCCGCGCAGAAGCTGGAGGACCTGGAGCGCCGACTGACGGTCATGGAGGAGAAGCTCTTCGCGGTGTTGCTGGCGGGAACGCCGGATGGTGAACTGGTTGCCCTGCGCGCGCAGGCCGACCGCGAAATCGCGCCATATCGCAGCAAGATGCCCGGCACGCAGATCGAACAATTGCACAAACAGTACGTCCACAAGATGCTGCTGGAGAAACACGGGCTCCCGCGGCTGAGCCTGTTTTACATGTAATCAGTTGGCTGTTAGCCATCAGCACTTGGCAAGGACTTGGTCACCGGTAGCGGTCCCAAAGCAGGTGTGGTCCAGGCGATTGTTTTGTGAAAGGGCACGCCTTCAGGCGTGCCGCTAAGGCTATCCCGAGGCCTGGCTTTAGCCGTTGCGGGGAATGCCCTCAGGGCCTAAAGGCCAATTGTTTCTTGGCGCTAAACGGCGCGGCTGAAAGCCGTGCCCTTTCACAAAAAGAAGGCTACAGCAATCTTGGAATTGCTCTAATTGCTAAGGGCTAATTGCCAAAGGCTGCTTTTTGCAACTCACCATCGACAAACTGATCTACGGCGGCAACGGGCTGGCGCGCCTGCCGGCCGATGAGAAAGGTCCGGGCAAGGCAGTGTTCCTCCCATTGGTGCTCGAAGGCGAACGCGTCGAGGCGGAGATCACCGAGCAGAAGCCCGGATTCGCTCGCGCCCGGGCCGATAAGATTGTGGAAGCCTCGCCACACCGGATTGAACCCGGCTGCCCGTACTTCGGCCAGTGCGGGGGCTGCCACTACCAGCACGCCGATTATGAGCACCAGTTGCAGATCAAGTCGGCGATCCTGCGGGAGACCCTGCGCCGGGTCGGCAAGATCGAATTGGCTCAGGAGATCCACATCCACGCTTCGCCTCCGTGGAATTACCGGAACCGCACGCGTCTGCGGATGTGCACGCGTCCGTTCGTGCTGGGCTACAACCGGCTGGGATCGAACGAACTGCTGGCCATCGAGCAGTGCCCGATCAGCTCACCACTCATTAACCGGGCCATTGCAGCCCTGTGGCAGTTGGGACTGGCGGATGCAGTCAGCGCCGAAGTCACTGAAATAGAGTTGTTTGCCAACGGCGACGACACGCAACTCATGGTCGAGCTTACAGTGCATGAGCCCGGCTGGCGGCCGGGCGGAAAATCGAATTTGCCACAGTTTGTCCAAGCACTGCGCGCGGCTGTCCCAGAGGCGGCTGGCGTTGCCGTATTTCACCCCGGCCGCCAGGGTGCGCTGGAGCGCGAAGATATCCCGGGCGAGCTCCAGGAAACCTTCGGAGCGGATCACCTGCTCTACTCGACTTCGACTGCGAATTACCAGGTCAGCGCAGGGTCGTTCTTTCAGACTAACCGCTTCCTCACTGACAAGCTGGTTGAGCTGGTGACCGCGGGCCGATCCGGAGATTACGCGCTGGATTTGTACGCAGGGACGGGGTTGTTCTCGCTCATGCTGTCGCAAAATTTTCGTGAAGTCGGGGCCGTCGAGGTAGCGCCGTTCTCCTTCCATGACCTGAAACAGAACTGCCCCTCGAATGTGACCGGGTATCGACTTCCCGTCGAAAAATTCCTGACCCATCTTCCCGCGGGCACGAAAGCCGATCTGGTGATCGCCGACCCGCCACGTGCAGGACTGGGCGAAAAGGTGGCCAAGGCACTGCTGGCTACGGGTGCGCCCCGCATAACTTACGTTTCTTGCGATCCTGCCACGCTGGCCCGCGATCTGACCGTGCTCATGGAATCCGGATACCGCATCGAAGAAGCCCACCTTGTCGATCTGTTTCCGCAGACCTTTCACATCGAGAGCGTGACCCAGCTAGTCCGCTAGACTCGGGGCCGAACGGCCTCTTGCCGGGCGCGGCGGCGTACATATCATCGGCGGTATGCCATCCCGCCTGCCAGCCACGCGCCAGCCGTGCTTCTGGGCCGCGCTTGCGTTCGCCGCCGGCATCATGCTGGGAGCGAGCGCGTGGCGACCGCCACTCTGGTGGATGGCGGCAGCGGCGGCATTTCTGGGCGCAGCCGCGTACCTCCTCGGGCGACGACACGTTGCCGCCGTGGCGCTCGCCTTGAGCGCCTTTGTATATGCGGGCGCGCTCGCCGTCGGACTCGAGAGCACCGGCGCAGAACCTGACCAGCTTGCGCCGTTCTGCGAGACCGGACCGGTTACGGTCACTGGCCACCTGCTGCGTGACGGTATCCTCCGCGAAGGCGCATATGGGAGCCCGCAGCAGCGCATCGATTTTGAGACCGAATCGGTCGCGGATGAACAAGGCCGGGTGACATTGGCGACGGGCGGGGTCCGGCTGACCGTCTATTACCGGCAGCAGGACGCACCTGCAGCGGCAGGCTCCGCCGCGCATCCAACCGTCCTTCATTATGGCCAGCGCATCCGCTTCCGCGCGCCGCTGCGGCAGCCGCGCAACTATGGCAATCCAGGAGCCATGGACACGCGCGGCTTCCTGCGGCGCCAGGGCATCGATGCGGTGACTTCGCAGAAGGCCGCCGAGGTCCAGCTTCTCGAAGGCCGCGGCGGATCGCGCGCTGGCGCGTGGCTGGCGGCGGTGCGGCGCAGCTTGCTCGCCCGAATCCATGCCCTGTGGGGTTCGCGCGACGGTCCTGTGCTTGCGGCCATGCTGATCGGCGAACACTCGCTCGTCGACCGCGAAACGCGGCAGGACTTCCAGCGCACCGGTACTTATCACATCCTCGTCGTATCGGGGATGAACGTGGGCCTGATGGCGTTCCCCGTATTCTGGCTGTTGCGGCGGCTGCGCTTCAGTGAGGGCATCACGACGCTCGCGACCATGCTCGTCACCGGCGCTTACACTCTGCTCACCGACATGGGCGCGCCGGTGCTGCGAGCCGCGTTCATGCTGTGGATCTATCTGCTGGCGCGGCTATTCTATCGCGATTCGCGGGCGCCGCTGAACGCGCTGGGGATCGCCGCGCTGGCGCTGCTGGTGCTCGATCCGCGGACGCTGTTCGAAGCCAGCTTTCAGATGACCTTTCTCGCCGTGCTGACCATCGGAGGCATCGGGATGCCCCTCCTGGAGCGGACTCTAGAGCGTTACCGGCGCGCGCTTGTGTTTCTGGAATCCACCGACTACGACCTGCAACTGGAGCCGCGGATGGCGCAGTGGCGGCTCGACCTGCGGCTGATCGCGGGACGGCTGGCGCGGTTCATCCCTGGGAGCCGGCGGAACCAGGCGGCCCTGTGGATGGTCCGCGGCGCTGCGGGCGCGCTGGTGGCCGCTCTCGAAGTGCTGCTGATCTCGGCGCTGATGCAGATGGCGATGGTCGCGCCCATGGCCGTGTACATGCACCGTGCCGGGCTGCTGGCCGTTCCGTCGAACGCGCTGGTGGTTCCGCTCACTGCCGTTCTAACGCCGACAGCCATGATCGCCGTGCTGCTCAGCTACGTGTCGCGGCTGCTGGCGTGGCTGCCGGCACGGCTGACCACTCTGCTGCTGCACGGGATCACCGGCAGTGTCCGGTTGTTGGGCGGCATGCGCGCTTCCGAAGCGCGGGTAGCGACTCCTACCGCTGTCTCTTTGCTGGCGTTTGCGGCTGCGTTTGCGCTGGCGATGGTAATGGTGCGCCGCAGGCGAGCGCTGGCGCTTGCCGGAATGGCGGCCCTGTTCGCCGCCTCCGCGTGGATCGCGCTGGTGCCGCGCACGCCGCAACTGCGCCCCGGCATACTCGAGGTGACGGCGCTGGACGTGGGCCAGGGAGACTCGCTGCTGGTGGTCGCGCCGCAAGGGCGGACCTTGCTGGTAGACGCCGGCGGGCTCACCGGCCAGCCGCGATCGAACTTCGACCTGGGCGAGGACGTGGTTTCGCCCTACCTGTGGGCGCGGGGTCTGGCGCGCCTCGACGCCGTGGCCATCAGCCACGCACACTCCGACCACATCGGAGGAATGCGCGCGGTGATCGCCAACTTTCATCCTCGCGAACTGTGGCTCAGCGTGCGGCCGGAAAGCCCGGAACTGGAGGCCGTGCTCGCGGAAGCGCGCAAACAGCGCGTCAAGGTGAAGGAATTCCGCGAGGGAGCCCGCTTCGACTTCGGCGGAGCCGGCGTGGAGGTGCTGGCGCCGCCGCGCGACTGGACCGCAGGCCGGCGTCCGCAGAACAACGACACGCTGGTGCTGAAGCTGAGCTACGGGGCAGCGTCGGCGCTGCTGGAGGGCGATGCGGAACGGCGGATCGAGCGCCTGATGTCAGCCAGCGGCGAAGCGCGCGCTGACCTGCTCAAGGTCGGGCATCACGGCAGCGCGACATCCTCGACCGCCGAGTTTCTCGCTGCGGTGCGTCCGCAGTATGCGGTGATCTCCGTGGGCGCCCACAATCCCTTCGGCTATCCGCGGCCGGAGGTGCTGGCGCGCCTGGAGGGCCTGAGCGTCGCCACCTTCCGCACCGACGCACACGGGGCGGTGAGCTTCTATCTGGATGGGCGCAGCGTCGAGGCTAGGCTGCCGGGCCGCTGACGTCGTCGGCTTCCTCATCGTCCGGCGCCTGTTCGGCCGCCGTGCGATACTCCTCGATCAGTCGCCGCGCCTCTTCTGCATTCTCCGGCGCTACGCGGATCACCACGCCGCCCACACCCGGCAGAACTTCCTGGGGCGCGTCCAGGGAAACGATGACGGAATCGATGCCCGCGGAGTCGAGCAGCCCCTTCACCACCAGCGCTTCGGAGTCTTCCTTGGTGCCGAAGACGTCCACGAGTGCTTCATCAGTGGGCTGCGGGGTCGGAGCGGGCGCGGGCTGCGACTGGGATTTAGGATCCATGCGGGACCTCCGGACCGGTGGGGGAACCCAGGTGCGTTACCATTGTAATCGCGAAAACACGCCACCGTGCGAGCAGAGGCGCGCTTCCGTTGTATGATGCGCGCAGCATCGGGCGGGGGATGGATCCAGGATGGGCAGGCGCAACATCGGGCCCGGGAGCGGCATCCAATCAGCAGTCTATGCGTGCGCGGATTTTCGTAACTTTAGTTTGAGGGCCAAATGAACACTCCGGAGCCGGGACAAGAGGGACCGCAAACTCAGGCCGAAGTCGAGGACGAAAACCGAAGAATCCGCCGCCTGCAGATCATGATGAGCATGGTGATGTCGGTCATCAGCCAGGACCCCAGCCTGACCATCGAACAGGCGTCCGAACTGGTGGCCAATACCAAACGCGCCGCCCTGGCCTTGTTCCCCGACAAGGAATTCGCCTACGACATCATCTACAAACCCCGCCTGCAGCGGCTGATGCGCGAACGCTTCCGGCTGCAGTAACGAGCCCTCACTTCCTCTCCACCCGTGTCAAGCGGAAGGTAATGGTTCCCCAGAACATGCGGGCGCGCATCTGCACCGGGGTGTGGTTGGCGTCGTCGGAATACCAGATCCAAATCCTTCCCTTGCTCTTGACCACACCGCTGGAAGCCTCGGGCTGGACCCGCAAGGTGTGAAAGCTCCCGGCTGGAGTCTTGATGTCCTCCCGCGCCTCCACATGCGCGCGCACGTCGTTGGTCTTGCCGCCATCGTTCAGCGGAAAGCTGTAGGTCTGGCCGACCGTGAGTAGCTGCGAGCCCAGATAGAAAATCCCGGACACCACGTCGGTCACGCAGCCGGGAATGTCGTTCTCGTCCTGCTTGCTGGCGCCGGTCTTGAGGTTCTTCTCCTGCAACACACTCTTGCGCCGGGCGTAGTCGAAGCGGATGGACGTATCGAGGCGCCGAAAGCCCTCTTCTGTGTGTTTGGTGATGCGAGCGGAGCAAAACGTGCGGGGATCGAACTCGCCTTCCAGGCGGTCATGCACGGGATAGAGCACGGAAAAAGCGCCGGTGGAGTCGGCGGTGGCCGTCACACGCTCGTCGCTGCCGGAGGCATCGAGGCGCAACGTGGCGGTGCCGGCAGTCAGCAGCCGCCACTCCACTTCGTAAGAAAGAATCTGCCCGTTGGGAAACGGATACGAGGGCGAAGGCGGCGTGATGCGGGATTCCGATGCGATGACGGCCCCGGTCGGCGCCGGTGGTGGCGGCGTCTGTCCCAACGAAAGGGTTGAGACCAGGAGTGCGACTGCCAAGGCTCGAATTGTAGGCCAGCGTCGCGCCACCGGGGTCAGAAGATCACCGTGATAACCAGACCAGTTTGAAAATCAGGGCCGCCAGCATCGCGGCGGCCCCTAAGGTTGCATTGTACTCGCGATGCTTCCGGTAAAGCGCCACGGAGAATTCGCCGCGTGGGCCTTCCGCCGGTGAGAGCCGCGGCAGCAGCCGGGGAACGCGCCGGGCGTAGTCATCGAAGCCGGGGAAGTGCGCGCGCAGCAACTGCTCCTCGAAACGTATCACCGGCAGGTAGATGACGAGGAAAATCACGGCCGCCGCCAGCGCGATTTCGAGGCTGCGGGCCGCCACGGTGAATCCAGCGGCGATGATCAGCGATCCCAGATAAAGCGGATTGCGCGTATAGGCATAGGGGCCGGTAGTGGTCAGCTCGCTGGCCTTGCGCACATATCCCGAGGCATAGGCCCGCAGCGCCAGCCCCATCACGACAATGGCGCCGCCTGCCGCCAGCCACGTCCAGGAAGGCCGCGCCCGCCACAGATAGAAAGCCGCAAACACGAAGCCGACGGGCACGCGGATACGCCGGGCGACCTGGGACCAGCGGGTCATCGCCCGTACCCGGCAGCCGTCAGTCGGCAGGCAGCGCTTGCGGGACAGGAATCGGACGCCGTCTCTCCTGTCGAGCGCCGGCGCAGGATTAGCGGCTTTTCCATTTGCGCAGAAGATCGGAGGTGGAATGGCCCTTGGGATCACCGACGATGGCCACCCTCCCGCCATACTCCGCCACCACATCGCGCTCGGGCACCGTTTCGGGCGTATAGTCGGTGCCCTTGGCGTGAATGTCGGGACGCAGCTCGCGCAAGAGCGCGCGCACGTCGGGTTCGGAGAAGATCACCACGGCATCGACATCTTCGAGAGCGGCAACGATCTCGGCGCGCTCGGCGGCAGGCATGCGCGGGCGCCCTTCGCCCTTCAGAGCGCGGACCGAGGCATCGTCATTGACGGCAACGACCACCCTCCCGCCCAGCGCCTTGGCCCCGCGCAGATAACGGACGTGGCCGACGTGCAGCACGTCGAAGCAGCCGTTGGTCAAAATGACGCGCTCCCCGGCGCGTCGCCATTCCGCCACCCGCTCGCGTAGCCCGCCGCGATCGAGGACCTTATTTTCAGCCGACATCACTTTCCTTTGATTCTTATCACGGGGCCTGCTCGCCGCGAATCGCGCTCTCCAGTTCGTCGCGCGTCACCGTCGCCGTTCCGCGCTTCATCACCACGATGCCGCCGGCATGATTGGCCAGCCGCGCCGCCTCTTCGGTGGAGGCGCCGGCAGCAAGAGCGGCGGTGAAGGTCGCGATCACGGTATCGCCCGCACCGGTAACGTCGGCCACTTCATCGCTTCCGTAGATTGGGATCTCGAACGGCTTGCGCCCGCGCTCGAAGGCCATCATCCCATGACGGCCGCGGGTGATCAGCAGCGAATCCAGCTTCATGCGCTGCAGCAGCGTCCTGCCGGCGGCGCGCAGGCGCTCGTTGTCGTTGGCAATCTCCGTGCGGAGGATCTCCTCTACCTCAGGCTGGTTGGGCGTGGCCGCGGTCGCGCCGGAAAAGTCGAGCAGCCGATAGCGCGAGTCGAGCGTGATGGGGATGCCGTCCAGCGCACGCTTTACTCGAACCGCCGTCAGCATTTCCGGCGTGGCCGCGCCATAGCCGTAGTCGGAAATGAGCAGCGCGTCGGAGGCCTCTGCGTACTCGCGCGCCAAGGCCGCCAGTTGTCGCCGCACTTCGGCACTGGGCAGCTCCGCTGACTCACGGTCCACCCGCACGACTTGCTGGCGCTGCGTGTGGGTGTGTCCGGCGAGGATGCGCGTCTTGGTGACCGTGGCGTGTCCCTTCAGCTTGAGGATGCCGCTCAGCGGAATTTTCTTGCTACGGAAGCACTGCAACAGTGCGCGGCCCGGCTCATCGTCGCCCACCACGCCGACTGGCAGAACGGTCACGCCCAAGTCGGCGAGGTTGTACACGGCGTTGGCGCCGCCGCCGGGGACGATCGTCCGCTCACGGTGTTTGAGGATCAGGACCGGCGCTTCGCGTGACACACGGGAAATTTCGCCGAAGATGAATTCGTCGGCCACCAAGTCGGCGAGTACGGTCACCGTGACCCTGGGGAGCGACTCCACGATGCGCAACAGGCGCTCGGCGTGCTTGGAAAGCTTGTGCATGAGGAACGACTGATTCTCTCATGAGGCCTGCCAGCGTGAAAGATAGCGCCGCCGCTACATCGGCTTGCCGCGCCGCTCCGTGACAGTTGCAAGTATCGCGCCCAGTGCGCCCTGCGCGTCCGCCAGTTCCATCTTCACCGGCACTACCGCCAGCGGCTTGAGCACGGAGAAGTAGCCGCCCAGGTTGACCGCATCCTTTTCCGTGGTGACAAAGCCATCGGCCTCGGAGCGAGCGGCCATCGCCATCAGATCGCGGATGTCCTTCTCGGTGTACTGGTGATGATCGCGGAAGCTGGCTTCGCCGGCCAGATCGATGCCTGCATTGCGGAGTTGCACGAAGAAGTGCTGCGGGCGTGCGATCGCGCAGAACGCCAGCGGGTGTGCGGGCAGATCGCAGGGTGCGATAGTGCGGTGCGCGCGCCACACCAGCTTGCCTTCGAGTGGGAACGCATCTGCGGGAGCGCCGCTGGTGAGCACCACGGCGTCGGCGCGGGCGAGCGCGGAGCGCGGCTCGCGCAGGCGGCCGGCCGGCAGCAGGCGGTCGTGCGCGTCCTCGGGGGTAACCAGGACGATATCGAAATCACGCGCCAGGGCGCGGTGCTGGAAGCCGTCATCGAGGAGATGAAGACGCGAACTGAAGCATTCTTCCGCCAGCCGTCCGGCGGCAAAGCGGTCCTCGCCGATGATCACCGGCACCTGCAGCTTGCGTGCGATAAGCAGGGGTTCGTCACCGAAATCATGCGGATTTCCGCCGGGATCGACGATGGCCACACCACGGGTCCGGCGTCCGTAGCCGCGTGAGAGCACGTCGAAGGCAATGCCGCGCTGCTTCAGCAGATCGCCGAGCAGCAGGACGAACGGCGTCTTACCCGACCCGCCCACGGAGAGGTTGCCGATGCTCACCACGGGCCGCTCCAGCCGGCGCGAAGGCAACATGCCCCGGTTGTAAAGAGCATTGCGCGCGCCCACGGCCGCACCGAACAGGATCGAGAGGGAGGTCACGTGCTGACCTGCGCGGGCTGGCGCTCCGGAGGCGCAATCAGTTTTTCCAGTTCGTCGAGGGTGCGCTTGGTTGCGCCTCGGTGTTGCTTTACGACTTCTGCAGCGCGCCGGCCAAGTTGTTGGCGGGTATCTTCGTTGTCCAGCAGCCGCAGGAGCTCACCGGAAAACGTTTCCAGGCTGACGACCTTGACAGCGCCGGCCCGCTCAAAGATGCGGATGATGTCGCGGAAGTTCTCGGTGTGCGGTCCGACCAGCGTGGCCACGCCGAATTGCGCCGGCTCGAGGATGTTGTGGCCTCCATGCGGAACCAGGCTGCCCCCGACGAACGCCACCGACGCCAGAGAATACAGCGCAGCCAGTTCTCCGATGCTGTCGAGCAGAAGCACGCCCCCGCTGAGCGATTCGTTGCCCGTGAGCTGCGAACGCCGCCAGAACTTCAAACCCGAAGCGGCAAGCACGCCGGCCACAGTATCAAAGCGCTCCGGACGCCGCGGCGCCAGAATGAACATGGTCCGGGGATGCTCTTGAAGTACCGCGCCGAACGCCCGCAGCACCACAGGTTCTTCGCCTTCCGCAGTGCTGCCGCACACCCCAATCGCGGTCGCTGGTGCGAGGGCGCGACGCAGCATTTCGCTTGCAGGCAGCGTCTCCGGCGGTTGCACATCGAACTTCAGGTTGCCGCCGACCCGGACGCGAGCCTCCGGAGCGCCAATGGCCACAAGCCGCCTCGCGTCCTCCTCACTCTGCGCCAAAAAGACATCGATATCGCGCAGTATCCGCCGCCACAGCACTCGCAGCCGGAGATAGCGAGGGAGTGAGCGGTCGGAGACGCGAGCGTTCACCACCGCGATGCGGGCGCCCGTGCGGCGCACAAGGCGAAGAAAGTTGGGCCAGAATTCACTCTCCGCCAGCACGATCAAGGCAGGGCGCAGAGCGCGCAGATAGGGCCGGATGGCGAAGCTGAAATCCAGCGGATAATAAAAGACGTTCTCCTCGCCGAAGCGCTCGCGTGCCAGCTTCTGGCCGGTATCGGTGGTGGTGGAGACCAGCACGCGGCGCTCCGGGAATCGCGCGCGCAATCCGGCCACCAGGCGGCTGGCCGCCAGCACCTCTCCGACCGAAACCGCGTGCACCCAGATGCAGCCCTGGACGGAACCGAGTCGCGCGGGCACGCGTCCCAGGCGTTCGCCCCGCCCGGCGCGGTACTTGCCCTGCGCGAGCATGCATGCGAGCCACCAGGGTGCGGTCGCGACCAGCGCGATCCCCAGCAGCACAGAATAGAGGAGATACATCGAGCGACATTGTAAATTGATTCATTGCGCCATTGATTCATTGAGCCGACGCTAGCTGAAACGTCTGCGGAGGGAGATAATCAAGCATATGCGGCGCACCTTCCTATTCCCAGCCGTCGTCATCACGATGGCGATGCTCTTTGCGCTGCGCGCGGCAGCCAAGGATGACAAGGGCTTCGCCATGCCCAGGGCTGTCGACGCCAAGACTTATCCCGCGCACGATACCAGCGAGAAAGAAAAGGTCGCGGTTGCGGCCGATCCCTACGACCGCCCCGACAAGACGCGGGGAGTCTTCCGCATCAAGTACAACGAAGAAGATCTGCTTCCGGTGCTGCTGGTTATTACCAACGAAGGCGGCCAGCCGGTGGCCTTGACCGGCATGCAGGTCGAGCTGGTGACGCGCAGGCGAGTGAAGATCCAGCCCGCCACCGAGGACGACATCTACCGCCGCATCGCCCGCCAGCCTATGAAAGGAGACCAGCCCTCGGGCAATCCGCTGCCCTTTCCGCGCAAAGTGAAGAGCAGCGTGAAGAAAGAAGAGCAGGAGGAGATCCGGGATTCTCGCTTCGCGGCCAAAGCCGTGGAGCCGCATGCGACGCAGGCCGGGTTCCTGTTCTTCGACGTACAGGACATCAACGATCCGCTCGCCGGGGCCCATCTGTACGTCAGCGGCCTGCGCAACAGCCAGGGCCAGGAGCTGATGTTCTTGGACATTCCTCTCGATCAGTATCTCGAACGCGTGCCGGTGAAATAATGGCGCTCAGTGTGCGACCGTTTCGCAGTCTGGCGGCGCTGGCTGAACTCGTGCCCGGGATCGTCTGCGTCATGTGCGGCGCGCGCGGAGAGGTGCGCAACCGGCTGACGGCGGCGCTGCCACATGCCCGCTTTCTGGGCTTCGAGCCGGATGAGAAGGCGCACGAACGTTTATCGCTGAATCCTCCGTCAGGACACAGCTACTACAAGGTTGCCGTGGGAGGACGCGAGGAGACGCGCACCCTGTACTTGACGCGCGAACCCGCCTGCTCCTCGCTGCTCAAGCCGAATGCCGCGTTCTTCGGACAGTTCACCGATTGCGCCCGCCAGATCGAAGTGGTGGAGCAACGGATGGTTGAAACTGTGTCGTTGAACAATTTTCTGCCGGGGGCTGGCGTCGCCAGCGTGGATTTCCTGGAACTGGACACCCAGGGTACGGAGCTTGAAATCCTCAAGGGCGCCGACCGCTTCCTTGCCACCAGCGTGGTGGGCCTGCAGACGGAGGTCGAGTTTTCACCCCTCTACGAAGGCCAGCCGATGTTCGCGGGCGTGGACGAATACCTGCGCGGCTTCGGCTTCATGCTGTTCGACCTGACGCGCAACCGCTATCGCCGCGCCGCCATGCCGCACGACCTCGCAACCCGCGGACAGCTCCTGTGGGGAGACGCGGTCTATCTGCGGGATTACCGCTGGTTTTCCGGCGAAACCGCAAAAGAGAGCGCGCTGAAGCTGTGCATCGTCGCTGGGCTGCTGGGATTTCACGATTATGCGCTGGAAGCGTGGGATTTCGTTTTGCAAGGAGGCGCGGCCGTGCTGTCGGAGATCGAGCGCGCCGCGTTGACCAATCTCCACAAGCAGTACCTCGACGAGCTGCGCGGCCAATCGACTTTGCTGAGGACCGTTTCGAAATTCGGCAAGCTCGGGCGCCGGCTCTCGCGCCGCGCCCGCACCGCGGCGTTTTCCTGGGTGGACTAGGTTCTATAATCAGCGCTTATGGCGACGACGCCGGAGACCGCGGTTGGGGCGCGGGCCAAATATGAGCCTGTCATCGGGCTCGAAGTCCACGTCCAACTGCTGACCAAGACGAAAGTCTTCTGCTCGTGCTCGGCCGCCTTCGGAGCGCCGCCCAACACCAACGTCTGTCCGGTGTGCCTCGGGCTCCCGGGCTCGCTGCCAGCGCTGAACCGCGAGGCGGTGGAATTTGCGGTGCGCGCCGCCATGGCGCTGAACTGCCAGATTCGGGAGACTTCCATCTTTGCTCGCAAGAATTATTTCTATCCTGACCTGCCCAAGGGTTACCAGATTTCGCAGTACGACAAGCCGCTCGCCGAGCACGGTTGGATTGACATCACAACAAACGGCGCGACGAAGCGCATCGGCATCACCCGCCTGCATCTTGAGGAAGACGCGGGCAAGAGCCTGCACGAAGGCTTTCCCGATTCCGCCGACAAGACTTATCTCGACCTCAACCGCTGCGGGACTCCGCTGGCCGAGATCGTCAGCGAGCCCGAGATCGCTTCGCCCGACGAAGCCTATGAATACCTGACCCGCCTGAAGGAGATCATCCTGTTCACCGGCGTCAGCGACTGCAACATGGAGGAGGGGTCGCTGCGCTGCGACGCGAACGTCAGCGTGCGTCCGCGCGGCCAGAAGGAATTCGGCACTAAGACCGAGGTCAAGAACGTCAACTCGTTCCGCTTCATCCGGCAGGCGCTGGAGTATGAAATCGAGCGGCAGATCGGCGTGCTTGAATCCGGGGGCAAGATCGTGCAGGAGACGCGCCTCTACAACGCCGCCGAGGGCAAGACCTACGGCATGCGCAGCAAGGAGCACGCCCACGATTATCGCTACTTTCCCGAGCCCGACTTGTTGCCGCTGGTGGTGGATGCCGCGTGGCAGGCGAAGATTCGGCGCGAACTTCCCGAGTTGCCCGAGGCCATGCGTAAGCGCTTCGTGCAGCAATACGGCATCACCGAGTATGACGCACACGTCCTGACCGCAACCCGTACGCTCGCCGAACAGTTCGAGACGGCGGCCAAAGCGGCGAAGAATCCTAAGCGCGTGGCCAACCTGGTGCAGAGCGAGCTGATGGGGAGGCTTAAGGCCAAGGGGCTCGACCTCGAGCAGTCGCCGATTTCGATGAAGGGTGTGGCCATGTCGGCGGACCTGGTCGAGACGGGCGCGATCACCGGCAAGCAGCTCAAAGAACTCTACGATCTCTGCTTCGAGCGCACTCAGGATTTTCCTGCGGTGTACGAGAAAGAGAAGCCGCAGCAGATCACCGACGCGGGCGCCCTCGAGAAAGCCATCGCCGAAGCGCTGGCGGAGTATCCCAAGCAGGTTGAGCAGTATCGTGCCGGCAAGGTTACGCTGAAAGGCTTCTTCGTTGGGCAGGTGATGAAGAAGACCAAGGGCCAGGCCAATCCGGCGCTGGTCAATGAGCTGCTGGACAAGAAGCTGGCAGGATAAGAGACGTTACGGACTTACTTGGATAAACACGGATTTGAGAGGCTCCGTGATCATCCGGTCCGTGGCTGATTTTCTTACTCTCCCGCGCTGTCGAAGAGCTTGCGAAGCGAGTCAGGGCCGACGTGGTAGAGCTGGTAGCTCGCCGTGGCGCCGCTCCAGGCGCGGAACAGCAGGTTGCCATGGCCGGTGCCTTCGGCGTCCACGGCGTCGATCAGCTCGAGGCGCGGGAAGGCATCGAGATGAGCGCTGTCGGTGACCGAGCTGAACAGCCTGCGCATCTGCCCGTAAAGATCGTTTTGCCCGACCACGGTCACGTAGAAGAAGAAATCCGGCGCAGGTTGTGGCGCCTTGGCGGCACGGGCGCGCGGGGCAGGTGGTAGGGCCACGGCAACCCGCGCGGTAAAGATGACCTCAGGATTATTGTCGGTATTCAGATCGAAGACGCGGACTGTGGTCTGCTCGAACGCCTTCGCTGGCGCATAGCGTAGGGCCGGAGAGCTCTTCACGTAGCGCGCGACCTCGGCCATAGCGATGTCCGAGACCGCCTTAGTCAGCTTCTGCTGCTCGTCCGGCGCCCAGGCGTAGGCATAGGAGCGCGGCTCGGGACCGCCGGCATCGGAGATCGCCGGCAGCACTTCTCCGGCCTGGACGGGAGCAGCGGGTTGCATCGCCGCCAGCTTAGTCGGACTTGGGGTCTCCACCGGCGCCTCTGGCGGTTCCTCCGGCTGGGGCTTCGGCTTGCCCCGCCGCAGCACCGGACGATTGGGATCCTCGGGCGGTGAGGGAGCCGGCGCTGAAGACGAAGCTGTTTTATCGGATGCTGAGGACGAGCTGGAGGCAGCCGGCTGCGTCGTCTGCTCAGATGTGTCAGGGTGCCGCTTGTGCAGCACCGGGCGGTCTTCGTCTTCCGCACGCCACGATACTGCAGGCTTGGCCTTTGGGCGAGGCTTCTCCGACTCCGGCTGCCAGTCGCCGAAGGCAAACCAGTGGCCGCTCGCCGCGAGGGGCTCGCCCACGGTAAAGAACCCCACCGGCTTGCCGCTGCGTTCGACTTCGTACACGTTACCGGGGTCGATTGCCATGGGCCGGGGATTGGCCAGGTAGATGGAAGCGTCCCAGAATCGGCCGTCGACCAGGATGGTGACGGGAATCAGGCGCGGCTTCAACTTGCCCTCCGCGGGCAACTCCACCACCGCCAGCGCGCGTGGCCCTTTTTCTTTCTTCTTGGACTGCGCGGGCGCGAGGCTCACGGTCATTGCCACCATCGCCAGCAGGGCGAGGATGGTTAATCCAACGCGTTTGCTGTAAAAAGGATGGACTATGGACGTCAAAGAAAAGGCCCCCGAGTTCACTTTACTCGACGAGAACGGCAAAAGCGTCTCTCTTAAAGATTATCGCGGAAAGAACGTGGTGGTGTACTTCTTCCCGCGGGCCAACACGCCGGGGTGAACCATCGAAGCGTGCGGGTTCCGCGACGCATACAGCAAGATCCAGAAAGCCGGGGCGGTGGTGATCGGCATCTCGCCCGACTCGCCCAAGGCGCAGAAAAGCTTCAAGGAGAAATACGATCTGCCGTTCACCCTGCTCTCCGACCCGGACAAGAAGGTGGCCGAGGCCTTCGACGTCATCAAGGAGAAAAACATGTACGGCAAGAAGGTGATGGGCATCGAGCGCACCACGTTTCTCATTGATCCCGCGGGCCGGGTTGCGCACGTCTTCCCCAAGGTCAAGGCCGAGGGCCACGCCGAAGAGGTGCTGGGCGTGTTGAAGCAGTAGGACTTCGCTGGCGCGGGCTTTCCCGGACTGCCTGCGCAAGCGCCAATACGTTGCTCGACGTGGTCCTTCTGCTAGAATTCATGCGCGCATGAGGAAGCTCCGCATCGCGGCCATCTCCTTCCTGAACACGGCTCCGCTGATGTGGGATTTCGAGCACACCGAGCTGGGCCGCCAGTTCGAAATCATCTCCACCGTCCCTTCGGAATGCGCGGAGATGCTGCGCACCGGCGCTGCTGATATCGGCATCGTGCCCGTGGTCGCCTACACGTATATCCCGGACTTGCGGATCATTCCTAACATCGCCATTGCCGCCAAAGGATCGGTGAGGTCGATCCTGCTGGTGAGCAAGGTGCCGCTGGAGGAAGTCCGCACCGTTGCGGCCGATACTTCCTCGCGTACTTCGGTAGCGCTCGCCCGCGTGCTTTTCCACAAATGGATGGGCGGAGCACGCGAGTTCACCTCGATGCCGCCGTTGCTGGACGTGATGCTAAAGTGCTGCGACGCGGCCCTACTCATCGGCGATCCCGCGCTCACGGTGGACCGCACGCGCTACGTCTGCTACGACCTGGCTGAAGAATGGAAGCGCCTGACCGGGCTGCCGTTCGTCTTCGCCGTCTGGGCAGTGCGCGCCTCGGCCCTGCAGGAAACCGATCTCGACCTGGCGAAGATCTTCCAGCAATCCCGCGATCATGGCCTCGCGAACGTGGATATGCTCGCCCGCGAGTGGGCGTCGCGCGTCGGCATCAGCGAGCAATCGGTGCGCACCTATTTGACCGAGAACATCGATTACTCGTTGGATGACGAAAACCTCGCGGGACTGGAACTGTTCTTCAGGTATGCGGTCGAGTGCGGGGTGCTGCCCGGACTGAAGCCGCTGGAGTTAGTGGGCGAGGCGAAGGCAATCGGATCATCGGGAGATCGGGCCATCGGGTGATGTTCTTAGAGTGTGCCTGCGTGGACCCATGCCGTTTCATGCGTGACTGGTGCGTCTGCACGCCGCGTCGTCGACCCGGGAAGAGCCGCATGGGCTGTTCGAGTCCATCGAGATTCTTCGCCAGCCCTTACCTCGCTTTCGCTCGGCTCGGGCGCCGCTCAGAATGACAATCCTGCGGGTGCCGCGTACGTCGTTGGCAGACCCGCCCTCATCCAATAAAATTGCAAGTCTTGCTATGTCCCTGACCCGCCAGGAAGCCCTCGACCTGTTCCGTTCCGATGACCTGATCGGCATCGGCATGGCGGCGGATGCGGTGCGCAAGAAGCTGCATCCCGAGGGCGTGGTCACCTACGTCATCGACCGCAACATCAACTACACCAACCTCTGCACCGAGTACTGCACCTTCTGCGCCTTCTATGCGCCGGTGAAAGGGCCGGGCCGCGCCAAGGGATACGTGCTTGACCATGAGGTCATCTACGACAAGATTCGCGAGACCGTAGAGCTGGGCGGGACGGGTGTGCTGATGCAGGGCGGCCTCAATCCCGACCTGCCGCTCGAGTGGTACGAGAAGCTGATGCGTGGCATCAAGCAGCGCTTTCCACGCGTACACCTGCACTGCTTCTCGGCGTCGGAGATTCTGTTCTTCGCCGAGCTGAGCGGGCTCCCGCTGCGCGACACCATCGCCCGCCTGCGCGACGCCGGGCTCGACTCCATCCCCGGCGGTGGCGCCGAAATCCTCGACGATGAGGTCCGCTACAAGGTCGCGCGCCTGAAGTGCCTCACTGAAGACTGGCTCCGCGTGCACCGCGCGGCACACCGGCTCGGCATGCGCACCACCGCGACCATGATGTTCGGCTGCGGCGAGAAGCTCGAGCACCGCATCAACCACTTCCAGCACGTCTACAACCTGCAGGAAGAGACCGGCGGCTTCACCGCCTTTATCCCCTGGACTTTCCAGCCGCAGAACACCGCACTGGGCGGGCGCGGCTGGGACGAGACCACCTCGGTCGAATATCTGAAGACGCTGGCCATCTCGCGCCTGTTCCTCACCAACATCAAGAACGTGCAGGCAAGCTGGGTAACGCAGGGATTGAAGGTGCTGCAGCTTGGGCTGCGCTTCGGCGGCAACGACGTCGGCTCGGTGATGCTGGAGGAAAACGTAGTCAAGGCCGCCGGGGTCTCCAACTGCACCACGGAAGAGGAGCTGCGCCACATCATCCGCGACGCCGGCTTCCGTCCGGCGCAGCGCGACACGCTGTACCGCATGTGCTTCCTGATCTGAAACTGGGCTTCGTCAGGACCGTGTCTTGGCCCAGAAGTCCGCCGACGTCAGGACGGGAATGATCTCAAAGTCAATCAGGTCATTCCAGCGCTGCACCCACGGGCGCAGCGATTCAAGCTGTGGCGCTTCCACGATCTGGAAGCAGCGATGGCCCGCCGCATCTATCCAACTGGCGTGGTAGATGACGCCCTCAGGCAACATTCGGCCGCTTTGCTTGAATCGTTCCCCGATCGCTTTGGTATCGTGCTTGAAGTGTTCAATGACCATGAAAAGCATGCGCCGCAGTTTACTACTGTGCCTCGGGCCGGTACTGCTGCACCTTAATCAAGTAAAATCGTTAGCTTGTGCTGCGGCGGTCTGAGTAGCCAGGAGATCTCCCTGAACGACGGCTCGTCCATTCTCTTCGTGGCGGCCGCGCTCGATCAGCGCGGCCTGGGCCACTACTTCCGCACCCATTTCCTGGACAAGACCTTCCAGGGCCTTTACCAGGTTAATTCTTTCGACCTGGCCCTGTTGATCCCCTATTTCGTCGTTCTCATTCTGCTGGCAACCTACGGCATTCATCGCTACGTGCTGGTCTACCTCTATTACAAGAACCGCAAGAACAAGGTGCTCTCTGCGCCTGGGCGGTTTGACGAGTTGCCGCGCGTCACCGTGCAGCTCCCCATCTTCAACGAGCAGTTTGTAGTGGACCGGCTGGTGGAAGCCGTTTGCCGGCTGGACTATCCGCGCGAGAAGCTGGACATACAGCTGCTCGACGACTCCACGGACGAAACGGTGGACGTGGCGCGGGCGGTGGTCGAGCGCTATGCCGCCCTTGGGCACGACATCTCGTACCATCACCGCGCCAACCGCCACGGCTTCAAGGCGGGCGCGCTGCAGGAAGGCATGAAGTCGGCCAAAGGAGAGTTCATCGCCATCTTCGACGCCGATTTCGTCCCCCCGGAGGATTTCCTGCTTAAGACGGTGCATCATTTTGTCGATGCCGGCGTTGGGATGGTGCAGACGCGCTGGACGCACATCAACCGCCACTACTCGTTCCTGACCGAAGTCGAGGCCATCCTGCTCGACGGCCACTTCATCCTCGAGCACGGCGCGCGCTCGCGCTCGGGCGTATTCTTCAATTTCAACGGCACCGCCGGCATGTGGCGGCGGCGGGCCATCGAAGAAGCCGGCGGCTGGCAGCACGACACGCTCACCGAAGACACGGATCTTTCCTATCGCGCGCAGTTGAAGGGCTGGCGCTTCGTCTATTTGCAAGACGTGGAGTGCCCGGCCGAGCTGCCCATCGAGATGACGGCCTTCAAGACCCAGCAGGCGCGCTGGGCCAAGGGCCTGATTCAGACCTCGAAGAAGATCCTGCCGCGGGTGCTCACCAGCGGTGCACCGCGGCGCGTGAAGCTCGAAGCCTGGTACCACTTGACGGCCAACATCAGCTATCCGCTGATGATCGTGCTTTCGACGCTGCTGCTGCCGGCCATGATCATCCGCTTCTACCAGGGCTGGTTCCAGATGCTCTACATCGACCTGCCGCTGTTCCTGGCTTCCACTTTCTCCATCTCGAGTTTCTATCTGGTGTCGCAGAAGGAGCTGTACCCGAAAAACTGGCCACGCACGTTTTTGTTCCTGCCGCTACTGATGGCGTTGGGTATCGGTTTGACGGTCACCAACTCGCGCGCGGTGCTGGAAGCGCTGTTCGGCAAGCAGTCGCCCTTCGCGCGCACGCCCAAGTACCGCGTCCAGAGCAAAGCCGACAAAGCGAAGGCGGCGAAGTATCGCCGGCGCCTGGGATGGGTGCCGTGGGTGGAACTGCTGATCGGCACGTACTTCATGGCTGCCGTGATCTATGCCGCGACCAACGAAAACTACATCACCGTGCCTTTCCTGGTGCTGTTCGTGCTCGGGTTCTGGTGCACGGGGCTGATGTCGCTCCTGCAGGGCCGCTTCGAGGGATTGTCGCTGAGCGCAGGCGAGGTACGCGAGAAGCCGTTCCCGGTGGGCGTGTAGCTTCTGGCTGCTAGCTACTAGCCTCCAGCCTCAAGTGCCAAGCTAGTGGCTAGAAGCTGGCGGCTCGTAGCTCTGCTAAAATCGCCGCTCTCATGCTTCGTACTTTCCGCAATCCTCTGCTCCCAATCCTCCTGCTTGTAATCGCAGCTTCGTGCCTCGACCGCCAGCCCAATGCCGACTACCGTGCGCGCCGCGTGGCGCTCTCGCGCAGGACCAATGGCGGCGTGGTCGTGCTGTTCGCGGCGGTTGAGCCGGAAGGCCCAAACGCTGTCTACGGATTCCGCCAGGACAACAACTTCTACTACCTCACCGGGCTGACCCAACCCGGTGCGGCCCTGCTCATCGCGCCGGAAGTTGCGAGTGAGGGCGGCAAACTACTGCGTCCGTACACTGAGATCCTGTTTCTTCCTGGCCACGATTATTCGCAGGAAAAGTGGACAGGTCCGAAGCTCGGACCTGACGATTCCGAGGCGCCGAAGATCACCGGCTTCGACCGCGTGGAGATTTTGGACAAGCTGCGCGACGAACTCGTCCGCCTGCTGCCGCAGCCACACGCCACCGTATATGCCGATCTGCCTGCCTCCGAGGGGGGGCCAGCTTCATCCACACCGCTTGACTGGTTGCGCCGCGCCAACGCGTTTCCCGTGTACGCTTCGCTCGAGGACGTGAAGCCGATGCTTGCGGAGATGCGCCGGGTGAAGGACGCGGGCGAGATCGCGCTAATCCGCAAAGCGACTGAGGCCTCGATGGCCGCGCACCTGGCAGCCATACGCGCCCTGCAGCCGGGCATGAGCGAGCGCCAGATTGCTGCGCTGGTGCAGTACGAATATCAGAAGCGCGGCTGCGAGCGCCCCGCTTATACCCCCGTCGTGGGCGCGGGGTTCAACTCGACCGTGCTGCATTACTACGACGACTCGGGGCCAATTCAGGCAGGGGACGTGGTGGTGATCGATGCCGGCGGCGAGTATTCCATGTACGCCACCGACATCACCCGCACTCTGCCCGCCACGGGCAAGTTCACCGCGCGCCAGCGCGAGATCTACAACATCGTGCTGGGAGCGCAGGAAGCGGCCATCAAGGCCTTCCACTCCGGCAATTCGAGCCTGAACGGGCGTGCCCGCGACTCGCTCTACAGCGTGGCCTACAACTACATCAACACGCACGGAAAAGACCTGCACGGCAAGCCGCTCGGCCAGTACTTCATTCACGGGCTCGGACATTTCGTCGGCCTTTCCGTACACGATGTGGGCGGAATGACCGTTCCCTTGGACAAAGGGATGGTCTTCACCCTCGAACCGGGTATCTACCTTCCGGAAGAACGGCTCGGGGTGAGAATCGAGGACATGTTCTACGTGGACCAGGATGGAACCCTGGTGCGACTGACCGCGGGCCTGCCACGTACGGCAGAAGAAGTTGAAGCTGCCATGGCCGGACGTTAGTGGCCTGGCAGTTCTGGTATCCTTAGCGCTAGTGTCCATCAAGGTGCTGTACATCCTGCTGGTAGTCGGCACCGGGTTGGTGCTATGGGCTGCGGTAGCCGCGTTTTTGCGGGTGCGGCGCCACATGCGGGCCTCCTCCGATCACGGTCTGCGCGAGATTCAGGGAGAACAAAAGAAGAAATAACGGTAAGAGACTGATGAAGACGACATCCGGAGTTCTCGACAGGACGCAGGGTCACGCCTGGTGGATCGAGGCCGGGCTGGTGATCGGCGCCAGTCTTTTCGTCGCGCTCTGTGCGCGTGTCGCAGTGCCGCTGCCCTTCACGCCGGTGCCGCTCACGCTGCAAAATTTCGCCGTGGTGCTGGTCGGGCTGCTGCTGGGCGGCCGTCGCGGCGCCATCGCGCTGGCTCTCTACCTGGGCGAAGGCGCGCTCAGCCTTCCCATGTTCAGCGGCGGCTCCGGCGGCATCGCGCCACTGCTGGGGCCGACTGGCGGATACCTGATGGCCTATCCGCTCGTGGCCTTCGTCAGCGGCTGGATCGCCGAGCGCGGCGCGAAGAGTTTCCGCCGCTACGCCGTGGCTGCCGTTGTCGGTGAAGTCGTGCTGTTCGCCGGCGGCCTGGCCTGGCTGACGCTCTGGACTCACGGCTCGTGGTGGCAAGCGGCGCATTTTGGCCTGTATCCGTTCGTCTTCGCGGAAGTTGCCAAAGTGACCGCTGCGGCCGGACTCGCCGCGCGCCTGCCCCGCCTCGCGAAAGCTCAGCAGCCATGAGCACCGCAGTTTCCACAACGCTGCGCGAGATCAGCGTGGCGCACAGCCCCGACTCTGACGACGCTTTCATGTTCTACGCGCTGGCCACCAACAAGGTGCGCGCCCGCGGCATCCGCTTCACCCACACGCTCTGCGACATCGAGACCCTGAACCGCAAGGCGCTCGAAGGCTTCTACGACGTGACCGCCATCTCCTTCCACGCGTATCCCTACATCCAGGAGAAATACGCGCTGCTGGCGAGCGGCGGCAGCGTGGGCGAGGGCTACGGGCCGATGATCGTCGCGCCGCGCGTGTATTCGCTCGAAGAAATCAAGCGCGTCCGCATCGCCATTCCCGGCAAAATGACGACGGCTTATCTGGCGTTGAAACTGTTCGCGCCCGCGATCGAAACCGTCGTCGTGCCCTTCGACAGAATCATCCCTGAAGTGCTGGCCGGCCAGCATGACGCCGGGCTGATCATCCATGAAGGCCAGCTCACCTACGATAAGTCCGGCCTGCACCGCATCGTGGACCTTGGCCGCTGGTGGCGCGATACCACCGGGCTGCCGCTGCCGCTCGGAGGCAACGCCATCCGCCGCGATCTCGGCCCGGAGCTGATGACGAACGTCGCTCGCGCGCTCAAGCAGAGCATCCAGTATGCTCTCGACCACCGCGATGAGGCGCTGAACTATGCCATGCAGTTCGCCCGCGACCTCGATCCGTCGCTGGCCGACAAGTTCGTGGGCATGTACGTCAACGAGCGCACGCTCGATTACGGAGAGGAAGGCCGCGCCGCCATCCGCCGCCTGCTGGAGATGGGCTACGAAGCCGGCATCATTCCCCACCGCGCCAGCATAGAGTTCGTGGGCTGAAACTGCCTGGATCGTTTTCGCATTTGGTGTAGCCCGATCGTCGACCGTTCCTGAGGTGTCATTCCGAGCCCAGCGCATTTGAGGTGTCATTCCGAGCGCAGCGAGGAATCTATGCATTTGCTTGGAAATACATAGATGCCTCGCGCCCGCAAAACCCCGCGCCGCTCGGCATGACACTTCTTTGAGGGTGGCGGCCGCGGTAAAAGTGAAGCTGCTCTAGCCGTCCCTTATGTCGCCGTCCCTTATGTCAGGGATGTGCCCGGTCTGTACCGAACCTACCCCCCTCCCCCTGGCTCCAATCGCAAGTGCCTGCTGCTCAATGGCTTCCAAAAATCTGTCCCGTAAGTACCGTCAAAATGAGGGGGTTTAAGTCCTTTAAATCATCGGTTGGGCTAAATACCGTCATTTAAAGGACTTAAATGGGCAATAATATACTTGACAAATCAAGTGCCATCCTGTATATTTCTTCTCATGGCACGCAAAACAAACAAACGAATGGGGTTGAAAGAGGCCATCGAGCATTTCGCCAACCCTGAGAACGTTCTGGCCTATATGACGCATCTTCGCTGGCCTGATGGCGTGGTGAAGTGCCCTACCTGTGGCCGTGAGGATGCTTCGTTCCTGAAAAATCAGAACAAGTGGCAATGTAAGAGTGCTCACGCGAAGCGGCAGTTCTCCGCGAAGGTTGGAACCATCTTCGAGGACTCTCCAATCGCAATGGACAAGTGGCTGGTCGCCGTGTGGATGCTCTCGAATTGTAAAAACGGAGTCTCGTCTTACGAACTGGCCCGCACCATTGGCGTAACGCAAAAAAGCGCGTGGTTTATGCTTCACCGCATCCGGCTTGCGATGAAGGGTGGCACTTTCGAGAAGATGGGCGGCGGCGGTAGTCCCGTTGAGGCCGATGAGACTTTTGTCGGCGCAAACGTGATGAAGATGCACAAGTCGCGTCGGGCGACGATGCAAGCGATTGCCAGCAACACTTACGGCATGAGCCGCCATGCTATCGGCAAGACGATTGTGATGGGAATCCTTGACCGCGACATGCGCCAAGTGCGCGCGATGGTGATTCCGGATGTGAAGCGGGCGACATTGCAAGAGCAGATTCTTGCTCACGTCAAAGGCGGCTCTCAGGTCATTACGGATGATGCAACTGGATACCGCTACGCGCTCTCTGAGGGATTCGCGCACGAAATAATCAATCACGCACAAGAGTACGTTCGCGGCCAAGTCCACACTCAGGGCATTGAGAATTTCTGGTCGCTGCTGAAGCGCGGCCTTCGTGGAACCTACGTTGCTGTCGAGCCTTACCATCTTGAGCGCTACGTTGATGAGCAAGTTTTCCGTTACAACAATCGCGGCAGTAAAGAGTTTCCAGTTAGTGACTTCTCGCGCTTCACTCGCCTCATGGAGCAGATTGGCGGTAAGCGCCTCACCTATGCACACGTGACCGGAAAGTCTGGCGAAGAAGCGCAAACTTAATCCTGCTCGCGGGATTCGCGGCCCGAAGCGGAAGTCTTCTTAGGCTTCCGCTTTTTCTCTGCTTTTTCGGCGTCCAGCGCGGCTTTGAGCTTCTCATGTGGAACCTTGATTAGCTTTCGCATGGTGGCGTCGAATTTGTCAAACTCTTTGCCCTTGCTCACAGGTTCCCGTCCTTCTTGCACTCCTCAAATAATTGTCGGAGCAACATCTCTTTCCAGTACCGACCATGATTCTGTGGCCAACTTAAGAACTTATTCATGGTTGGCCTTACTGCGGTTCCTGGCGGATCGTTCATATAGTGGTACGTCTCGAACGCGATGTGGTCTGCGGCTTGCAGCGGAACGAACCTCTCCATGTCGTCGAAAGCTATTGATCCCAATCGAGCACGGTTCTGCCACTCGATCTGAGTTTTCATCTTGTGATAAAGGTCGAGCGCTATTTCCGCCCACAGCCTTACGTCTGCAAACACAAACCCTATCGGCTCGTTGTGATCCTCGCCAATGAACATCAACGACTTTTCAATTGTCTCTAAGATGACATCGCTAAACAGAAATAGATAGGGATCGCGGAGAGTATCATTCTTTGGGATGTACTCGTCCACCAATCGTTTGAATGTTGGGATGTGTACGCCACCGCCAACTCCGATAACGCCAGCTCCAATCACAATGTCAGCCAGCATAGGCTTTACGGTGCCCGCCTGTGGATTGCTCTCCATTTCTTTTGCGTGAAATGGCTTGCCGTGCATGACAGCGTCCCATCGTGACTCGAAACTCTGAGTCGATTTGTCATCCCATAGCGACTCCGTAGCGAGGTAACCGCAGAGCACAAATACATCGCTCGCCATCGGGCCGCCCCAATGCGTTCCGCTCTCATCGAAGTACGCCCTTAACGTCACAATAAACCTACTCTTGGCTGATGGTGGATGTAGCAGCCCAGCCATAGACCTAACGCTCGTTCGCACCTTAGACCTAAAGGACTTTCTCCCCGGCCTAATCCGGGGCGGCTAAGGGCAATCCCATACTGGCGCAGTTATCTTGATTACGCAAGTATATTATTGCCCTTAAATGGCGCTCCAAGTCTCTTAGAATCAGTACGCGGCCTAATACCGTCATCTAAAAGGACTTACCCGCAACCGCAGTCAGCCAAATGACTTACCAGCGATTTTCGTTGCTTGTTGTCAAAGAACCGTCATTCCCACCATTGCCTTTCTAGGCAACGGGCGGTGTGGCCGATCCACCCCAACCGCAAATGCTATAGCAATTAGATAACATATTATTTGCACTAATATCATTAAACTGCGAGGGTTGTCAAGGAAAATCTCACGGGATTATTACCGACGCCGGGGGTGATAAATAACAATTTACATGGGGCACCCGCCGATCCATTGTGCCCAGCCCGTTTAGGGCGACAGGTGAGTTAGCCCAGCGCGTCAGCGCTGGGTGGGAGATGGAAGATATCCCGTGAGCCCGGAGGGCGGCACTGATGTGTCGCCCCCCTCGACTTCGCTCGGGGCAGGCTCTGAAGGGGCTCGAATCTTCTATCGCTCGATACCCCGGGCTCCCGCTCGGGGCTCACACAGATATCGCCGCTCCGCGGCTTTTCCGGAAACACCCACATCTGCCAAAAACGGACAGATGTGGGGCACCGGGCGAGGAAGGCGTCCAACATGAATTCCCTTCCAACATCAAGGATTGGCGGGTGGCCCAGGTAACCTCGATCTGGCGAACTAGCGCCCGCACCAAATTCAGGAGATCGGACCTACGTGGGCCACCCGCCCATCGCCGATTGTGTGGGCCACCAGCCCGGATAAACTTCACAGCACGGTGAGGCTCGCACTACTTCAACCCGTAGTATTGCATCAGCATTTCGGTCAGAACTGTTTTGCCGACCTCAGCCCCCATCTTCACTCCACCCGCCAACACCTTCGGGGCCGTCACTTTGATCCACCTCATGACGGAGCCGTCCCCTTTGAGCTTCTGATCCCCGTCCGACTCCACAGCGGCCGACAATTCTTTCAGCTCAGTCTCACTCACGCCCGCATTTTTCAGAACGCGCTCCAATTGGTTCCAATCACCCGCCGCAATGTTCTGCTGTTGCCCCTGGATGGTCGTTGCAGTCATCGTGGACTCTCCACTGGACATATACACGTTTCCGCCGTAGATGTTCGTCACAATGGTCTGGTCCACTTTCTTTGATTCCTCGGGCGTGATCTCTTTCAGGTCTTCGTCCTTTTCTCCTACCTCCGACTGGATTTCCAAGGCCATATTGAGAACACGAGTCCGAACCGTGTCTACTATTCCAGCGATGGCACTCTTTGGAACTGTCTGGTGCGCAGAAAAGAGTTGCCAGGGACTCTGGAGCCTGTCTTGGTAGTAAGCCACTAGGTTGGCACTCCACGGAAATGAGAGGTTAGAATCTGAACCCGATTTGAGGGTATCTTCGAGCGTGCCAATAGGCTGTGCTAGGTAAACGATTTCCGCAAACTTCCGATGTTCTTTGTTCAACGCGGCTGAGGGTATGCCCTGCTGGAACCGTGCCCAAGCGGGGCCGACGAAGAGCCCGGTCGCTGCTGCTGGGAGGGTGCGATACTTACGGAGGTTTTCTATGGAGTTGTAGCCATTCAATTCTTCATTCGCCCATATCCTCAATCTCTCGTTTTTCAACTGGTGGGAAAGTACGATGCATTTCCGCAGCAACGTAGTGATCGGCTGCTTGTTGTCCACGGCAAGGCCAATGATGTCATCAAGCAACATAATCAATTTGGGCGGGTGGCCCAGGTGACCGGGGTGCCCCAGACAAGCGCAGCTTGTCTGGGATAAGGTTATCCGATCTCTTCTAGCACGCTGCTGAAAAAGTCGCGCGAGTGGAACAAAACCGGGATTCCTCCGGGCTCCGCCCGGCAACATGTGCCGCCCCTACGGGGCTCGCCGTCTCACTGCACCTTACCCGGCGCTTACGCGCCGGGCTAACCCAAATGCCGCCCTTCGGGCTGGATTCTGGGCGGCTTTGGACCCCTCGCTCATTTGAAAAGCAGTTCTCACGCAGACTCTCCCGCCCGGGGCTCACACAAATATCGCCGCTCCGCGGCTTTTCCGGAAACACCCACATCTGCCAAAGGCGGGCAGATGTGGGGCACCGGGGCCATTGCCCATTGTGTGGGCCACCCGCCAGTTCCCTTGTAGGCAAAGAAAGAAAAAGCGGCCGGTCCCGGCCGCATCACAAAGGTGTAAGGGGGCCGATTATTTTGGCGTTACCTCACGAGCTACCTTGCTGGCGACAACCTCGCGGATCTCGTTGCGCTCCTTTGCTGCCTTCATCAGCGCTTCGCGTGACCCGTAATGTTTCGTCACCAGGCTCCCAGCCTTGGCGTCGATCTGGTCTAATGCCGCCCAGTTCGGAACCAGCGTGCCCACCGCTACGTCCCAGTCGCCAGGGCTATCGGCCGTAAAATTCACCCATGCCTTGTAATCAAGCAACCAGCCTTCTTTCTTCGCCTGCTCGTAGATGGGCTTGATATGTTCCCGAAAGTCTTTCCAGAATGCGTCTCCCTGCCCGGGCTTGATGTGATAGTAGGTGACGCGCCACACCGGGCCCACGTCGTAATTTGGGTTTTGTGCAAAACCGGTGAGCGCCACGAGTAGCGTGATCACGAACACACTTGTCTTTACAGCCTTCCGCATCTCTCCTCCTTGATTGAAGCATTGATAAAATGCGCGCGCGAGTTTAGCCCCCCGCCCTTGCGCCAGTCAATTGCCGCCCTGCGCGAAGCCGGCGGGTGGCCCAGAGAAAGACGGCGGCGCTACTTCACTTCTCTTGCAAACGAGAAGACCGGATCAAGGTCCACGGGCACGCTTTTGGCGGCGGCCAGCGCGGACTTCAGCTCCGCCGGCATGATGTCGTACTTCTGGAACCATTTCTCGGCGCGGGCGCGGTCGCCGGTAGCCTCCGTCTCCAGCAATTCCTTGGCGAGGGAGGCGATGGTGTCCGGCATCTTGCTGAAGTCCACCGAGTATTTCCCGGCCGCATCTCGGACAATGGCCTTGTGTTCGCTGAGATAGTTGAACTCCATCATCTCGGCGCGGCCGTGGGCCTCGCCGGTGCCGAAGCGAACGGTGCGGAAGATGCCGGCGACGTACGACGCGTAATACTCTTCGAGCCGCCGCTTGGGAAGCGCGTCATGATCGACCAGCCACTTCAATCCGAACATTCCCACGATGTCGGCCTTGGCCTCTTCCAGCCCTGAGTAGGCCGGGCCGATGGCCTCGCGGATGTCCACCTGTTTGCCGCCGACGCGGGCGAAAGCCGGGCCGAGTCCGTGGCAGATTTCGTGCAGGATGGTGGACGCCATGTAGCCTTCGGCCGAAGCCTTGGCCGCCTGCTCGGGCTTCATCAGATGCCTGGCCACCGGCAGGATGATGTAGTTCACGCGCGCGTCCATGAAGTTCTTGAAGAAGATCTTCTTGCTGCCCTTCTGCTCGTGGATGCGGGGATCGTTGGGCAGATTGTCGGCCACGGCCTGGTATCCGTGGTTGAGGTCGCCGGAGCGGAAGGGCGCGTCCATTACCTCCATGGGCGTGGCCAGGCCACGCTTGGAAGGCAGGTCTTCCTTGGAGAGCGGCAGTGCCTCCTGAATCTCGGGAACATATTTCTGATACAGCTCGAGCTTCTTGCTCTCGGCTTCGTTGCGCACCAGCACCGCGCCGCCGTAGGAGGTTTTTACGCCCAGCATGCCGTCGAGATAGACCTCGTAGGGGGCAAAGATGATGTCGAATTTGGGATTGTTGAGATCGACCCAGGCGAGGTCGCTCTGGAAGTAGTCGTCGGTGAGCAGAGCGTCGGCGCGCAGGCGCAGGAATTTCGCAAATGACGGGTCGGCGCTCAGGTCAGCCGCTTCGCGCAACTTCCGGGCGGCGTGTTCGAGGTAGGAGGCAAAAGCGACGTGATACGGTATCCCGACCAGCTCCTGGCCCTCGCGCCGAACTACCGTGTAATCGTTGTAGATTTCCTTCTTCTTCTCCGGGTGCGCGGCAACATAGGCGTCAAGCTGCTCACGCGTCAGGTCGGGAGGGTAGAGGGCATGGCCGGGCGGCATCGGCTGCGTACCCACAAAGGGCCGGTTCTCGTCCAGCAGATCGAAGCGGCTGCCATTGATGTAGAGGAAGCGGCGCAGCATCTGGTCGCGGGCGCCGGTTGCGCCCTTGAGCGATTCGAACAGCGTCAGCGCCTCGGGATCGCTCTGGCGCCAGAAAATATCTTCGATGTCGCGATTGGCCTCCACCAGCTTGTTCACTAACTGAATCTCGCGCGGCTTCAGTCCCAACGAGTGGAAAGGCATCTGCACCGTCTTCCAACGCGCCACCCGCTCGGGCAGGTCTGGAGCGACTTCGGCCACGGGCTTGGCGGGATTGGAGCGTCCGCGATGGCCACCGGTGCGGTGTGAGCTTTGAGCGAAGGCCGGGGCAGAAACGATGAAGAGAAACAGAGCAAAGAAACCAGCAAGCCGCTTTTTCATGGCGGCGGGATTGTAACATCCGGGACTTGCTGCCGGCGTCAGCCGATTCCCAGTTCGTCCGGAGATTCGAGGGGCGTGCCGCAGACGCGGCAGATCACCGCCGAGCAGTCGCCGCAGGTGAGCGGGTCGGTGACCTCCCTCGCGCACTGCGGGCAGTAGAGCGGGTCGGACTCGGGGACCGGGCTTTCCGGCATGGCGGAGCAAAATGTAGCATAGATACAGTTGTCGGTTGCCAGTTCTCAGTTGTCAGCTAGGAAACTGGCAACTGGGAACTGACAACTAGTTCCTCATGACTCCTGACGAAGTTCTGCAACAGGAATTCAACCGCTGGGCCGAGGAAGGCCGTGGCGAGCAGATGGAGCACCACCATCTCGCCATCACCGAGGCGACGTTGCGGCTGATGGAGCTGAAGCCCGGCGAGCGCGTGCTGGACCTGGGCTGCGGCGCGGGATGGGCCACGCGCATCCTGGCGCGCCTGGTCTCGGAAGGCCCGCAAGGTTTCGGGCAGATCGTCGGGCTCGATATCTCCGATGGGATGATCCGTCGCGCCCGCGCCAGCTCCCGCGAGTTCGACAACATCATGTACGTGTGGGGCTCGGCCGACAAGATTCCATGGGAAGAGAATTACTTTGATAAGGTGCTTTCGGTTGAGTCCTTCTACTACTATCCCGACCCGGACCGTGCGCTGAACGAGCTGTTCCGCGTGATGGCGCCGCGCGGGCGGCTGTTCATCCTCATCAACCTGTATAAGGACAATCCGTATTCGCTGCAATGGGTGGACCAACTGAAAGTCCCGGTGCAGGTGCGCTCCGAAGCCGAGTACATTGAGCTGCTGAAGGCCCACGCCTTCGAAGAGGTAGAGGCGCGGCGCATCCCCGACCCCACTCCCACTCCCGACGACTACCGCGGACAGTCTTTCAAGAGCGCACAGGATCTGCGGGAGTTCAAGCGTATCGGCGCGCTGCTGGTGATAGGCGCCAAGCCCAACTTCCGTTCGCCGGCCCCGCCCTACACGATCTATTAAGGGCAGGCAGCAAAGATACTCGAGGCCAGGTCGGAGTAAGGGCCGAGAGCCTGAGCATAGCGTTCCAGTGGCAGCCTATACCGCGAAATCCGAGCTTCATCCCGATCATGGCTGACGGTCAACGCGTCAGACCAAACCTTCTTTTCTATTATCCGCAAGTTTTTCTTGTCCAGCAGAAAGTTCGTTTGTTCCGGTTCTAGAACATCGAACGGCGCGGCGATTTTTGAATTTGCGAGTTTCAGCTCCCACATATTGCGCGGTGAAGTTCACTTCAAAAAAGGAGCCTCACCGTGAAGAATCTGCTGAAAATTTTGGCACTCGCCCTGCTGCTTGCAACCACCTTGTCCACCAGCATTCCTGCTGCGGCTAACGGCGCAGATCCGTGGCCGGACATACCCGCGTGTGTTGATTGTCAATGACGCCTGATTGCGGGCCGCTCCAGAGCATGGTATGGTCAAGCGGCCCATGTTTCTCCTTACCCTTAAATATGTGCTTTGGGTCACGCAGCCGTGCCTGCAAGCATTGCTGGCCTGCTTGATGCTTAGGCGCAAGCTCTACCGGCAATACCCGATCTTCCTGGCGTACACAGTCAGCCACGTGGTCCGCTTTCTGGTCCTGTTCTACGTCTACCATGGGGGCAACCGGGAAGCGTACCGCTACACCTTCCTGGGCGCGGAAGTATTAGACGCGGCCTTGGCGTTTGCGGTCATCTACGAGCTGTACTGGTGTCTGTTCCGAAGCTATGAGGGGGTACGGAAATTGGCCGACATTGTGTTTCGCTGCGCGGCCGTCGTGCTGCTGGCGATAGCGGTGCTGACCACCTTTACCTCGCCTGCTACAGACAGCAACCGAGTGCTGGCTGGCCTGTTTACTCTGGATCGGAGCGTGAATGTAGTGAGCGGCGGGCTGCTGTTGTTGCTGTTCTTGGCTTCCTCGTACCTGGGCCTGAGGTGGAAGCGCTTGGCCTTGGGAATCGCGCTCGGCCTTGCCCTGGACAACAGCGTGGAGCTTGCTGCCTTCGCTCTGCGCGTGCATTGGGGGCTGCTGGGGAAACCAGTATTGTCGTTAATCTCCTCGGCGGCTTATGACTGCTCAGTGCTAATCTGGCTGGCTTGTCTTCTCTCACCAGAGCCCGCGCCCCCACCAGCGAAGCTGCCGGGCCGATTGGAGTTGGAAGGCTGGAATCAGGCGCTGCTGGAGCTCTTACATCAGTGAGCGGCACCATTGACAGTCCTGCATTGCACCCCTAGACTGAAGCGTCCCGGTTCGCCGCCGCAAGGGGTTTTTCATGGGCTGGCTGCAGAATAAGTTCGAGAAGAACTTCCTCATTACCACGGTTGACTACGTTTTCAACTGGGCGCGGAAATCGGCGCTCTGGCCGATGACCTTCGGCCTGGCCTGCTGCGCCATCGAGATGATCGCCTCCTCGACGGCGCGCTTCGACATCGCGCGCTTCGGCGCTGAGGTGTTTCGTCCCTCGCCCCGCCAGAGCGACCTGATGATCGTCTCCGGCACGGTCACGCTGAAAATGGCGCCGGTGGTGAAGCGCATCTACGACCAGATGCCCGACCCCAAGTGGGTGATCTCCATGGGCGCGTGCTCGTCCGTGGGTGGTCCTTTCAACACCTACGCCGTGCTGCAGGGAGTGGACCGCATCGTGCCCGTAGACGTGTACGTGATCGGCTGCCCGCCGCGTCCGGAGAACTTGTTCTATGCGCTGCTCAAGCTGCAGGACAAGATCGACCAGATGTCGATTGCCAAGCGGCCTACGGAGGTGCGTCTGGAGGAGAACATGGTCGAGGATTTCAAGCGGCAGGTGATGATCGCGCAGACATTGCAGCCGAAATAGCAGTTGGCATTTGGCAATTAGCAGTTGGCCAAAGACCGAGAGCCGTGTGCTAACTGCTAAGTGCCAATTGCCGGTCTTCCAATGCCCGACTTTGTCAGACTCTGCAGCAAGGCCGACCTCCCGGAAGAGGGCGAGGCCAAAGAGATCCCGCTCGGCGAGAAGGTGATCTGCGTCGCCAACGTCAACGGCGCAATCTCCGCCCTGGACAACGTGTGCCTGCATCGCGGCGGACCGCTTGGACAGGGCGTCGTCGCCGATAACAGGGTTATCTGCCCGTGGCACGGCTGGATGTGGGACCCCAAGACCGGCGCGGCCGACCAGAATCCAGACTTCCGCGTGGCCGTGTATCCCATCAAAGTGGAAGGCGACGAAGTTTACGTGCAGCTCTGACTACGTCAGAAGCGTCAGAGCGGAATTCCAATTCACGGCCTGATTACGCTCTTTCGAAGAGCTTCAACCACTGCTCGCGAGGCGCCGCCGGCTGGCTGGCGACCTTAAGGTTCTCGCGCACGTGCTCGGGACGGCCCATGCCCACCAGCGCCACCGCCAGGCCGGGGGCTGAACGTGCGAACTGGATGGCATTGGCGCCGTCGTTGCCTGCCGCCAGGTGCTTCTCGATGAACTCGGGCAGGTTGCGGGTAAGCTGGCCCTGGGAGAGCGCGGCGCTTCCCACCGCCATCACGCCAGCCCGGGCTGCCGCATCCAGCAGCGAGACGTCTTCCTTTCCCCAGGTCTGGTTGCGGTAGGCAAAGGCTTCCGGCATGCCCAGGTTGAACGGCAACTGTACAAAGCGGAAGTGATGCTGCTCGCCGCCTGCCTGCCGCGCCATCTCGACCGTGTCGGCGAGACTCATGGCGTCGCGCGCCGCAGGCGCGACGCGAAACCCATTCCACGTGGCCACGCCGTAGTAGCGGATTTTGCCGGCTTGCACCGCGTCCTCGAGCATAGCGAACGCTTCCCGCAGGCGCTGCTGGAAGCGCTCGCGCGGGACCTCGCCCAGTTGCGTCTCCGGATTATGGACGCAAAAGACGTCGATGGTTTCGAGACCCAGGTTCCGCCGCGAGCGTTCCAGTTGGTCAGCGAGGTAGCTCGGCGACATGCAGTGCATCCCGCCGGCGAGGTCGGCCGGGTTCAAAATGCCTTTGTCCACGAATTCGGCGCGGAAGTACGCGCCCGGATTGGGCGGGACCTCGCTGTCAAAAGAGAGATATCCCGCTTTGGTACAGACGACGACCTCGTCGCGCTGGAGTTCGCCAGCGGAAACCATTTCCCGCAGAGCGGCGCCGATGTTACGCTCCGACCGCTGGTGACGGTAGTTGATCGCCGTGTCCAGCAGGTTGATGCCGGAAGCCAGGGCGACGCGCACGGCTTGGGTATAAGCAGCGTCAGCTTCGGCGGTGGCCTCGCCCAGATAAGTGCCGAGGCCGATGGAAGAAAGCCAGAGCTCACCCGCTCCGGGAACGTTGGGATGGCGCCGGAAATGTCCGGCCTGGCTGAGCTCCGGGAAGCGGCTGCGATGGCGCGCGGTGCCTTCCGGTGTGGCAAAACCGGTCAACATAGCGGGTTAGTGTAGCAGGCGTACCCTTGGCACAAGTCGACAAGGGTCGCCGCGTTTTCCAGAGTTGCACACAAATCGGGCAGCAACCCTCGGCTCTTGAGTGCATCTGTGTACAAAGTTTCGTGCGTTAGCAAAAGCACGAGGAGGAAAGTCATGAGGAGCTTTCTAGTCGGGCTGGGAATCGGCATTGGGCTGGGCGTCTTGTTCGCGCCCCTGAGCGGCGAGCAGACCCGCAACAACATCAAGGACCGGGCCAACGATCTTGCGGACTCGGCCCGCGACACGCTGGAGCAGGGACGTGAACGGGTGCGCCGCGGCATCGGCGCCATCCGCGGGTCGGCCGAGACGGCGACGGGAACGGAAGCCAGCCGTCCCACGGGCAGCACCGGAACCACGTTTTGAAATCTTGTAGATGCGCACGGGCAGCGGCAGCCCTGCCCGTTCCTTGACACCCCCGTACCCGGCCTTTATTCTTGAGTTTTGGTCTTGCAGTTGAGAACGCGTCTGGGCGTGCCGGGACGCGGCACGCGCCTCGCGGATTCCCTGCCGGGGACGGCGCGATGTTGATCAGTATCCGCGAACTGGAACAGCACGAAGTCACGTTTTCGCAGCAGTTTAGACCGGAAGTGATCGACTACGGCCCGGACGTCCGCCAGCGCACCGCGCTTCAAACTGAGGGGCGGGCGGAACTGGTCGAGGAGCGGCGCGGACACGGAAAGGCGCTGGAAGACATTCGCGTGGTGGGCGATTTTTCCACCCAGCTTGAGCTGCGCTGTGCCCGTTGTCTGGAGCCGGTCTTGCGCGACGTAGCCGGCGACTTCGACCTGGTTTATCGGCCCTTGGGAGCGGACAAGGGCATGGAGGAGCGTTCCATCCGCGGCGCCGAGGCCGATATTGCTTATTACCAGGGCGAGGGCTTGCTGCTGGAGGACTTGCTGCGCGAGCAAGTGCTGCTGGCGATGCCCCTGAAGGCAGTCTGCAGCGAAGCCTGCAAGGGTCTGTGCCCGCGCTGCGGCAAGAACCTGAACGTTGAAGCCTGCGCCTGCCAGCCGGTTCCAGATCAACGCTGGGGAGCGCTGCACGAGATCCGCGAGAAATTGAAGCAATGATCCGCTGTTAGCTTTTGGCCAAGAGCTAAGAGCCAACAGCCAAGAGCCTGGTTTGAGGTCCTAATGGCCAATCCAAAACGCAGACATTCCCAGGCGCGTACCAGCAAGCGGCGCGCCCACGACTACCTGACCCCGCATTCACTTTCTGAATGCCCCAACTGTCACGAGCGCAAAATGCCGCATCGCGCCTGCCCCAAGTGCGGGTACTATAAGGGCCGGGAAGTCCTGGAAGTCGAGACCGAGAAGTAAGCGGCCCCTCGTCACCCGCGAGCCGTTGTGAGCGAGCGAGGCCGTTTTGAGCGGCTCTGCGCACAGCCATGCCGATCGTCATAGCCCTCGACGCAATGGGTACAGACCGCGCGCCCAAGCCTGAGGTCGAAGGCGCCATCCAGGCCGCGCGCCATCACGACATCCACGTGCTGCTGGTCGGCCGCGAAGCGCAGTTGCAGGCAGCGCTGGCGGACCATCCTGCCGCCGCCGGCCTGCCCATCCAGGTCGTCAACGCCACCGAAGTCATCGGCATGGGCGACAAAGCCGCGCAGGCCATGCGCGCCAAGCGCGATTCTTCCATGCGCGTGGGCCTGCGGCTGGTGCGCGACCGGCGCGCCGACGGCTTCGTCACCGCCGGCAACACCGGCGCCGCTATGGCCACCGCCAAGGTTGTCTTGGGCACGCTGCCGGGCGTGGACCGTCCCGGCTTGGCTGCCGTGTTTCCAACTGCAACCGGCTCGGCGGCCATCATGATCGACGTTGGCGCCAACGTCGATTGCAAGCCGCAGAACCTGGAGCAGTTTGCCGTGATGGGAGAGATCTACTTCCGCAGCATCTTCTCGAAGCCGCGGCCGCGCGTCGGGCTGCTCTCCATCGGCGAGGAAGAGAGCAAGGGCAACGAGCTTACCTTCCAGGCGTTCCACCTGCTGAAGGCGCTGCCCATCAACTTTGTAGGCAACGTCGAGGGACGCGACCTCTACAACGGCAACGCCGACGTCATCATCTGCGACGGTTTCGTCGGCAACGTGGCGCTCAAGGTCTCCGAGGGCGTCGTCCAGACCGTGCGCTACATGTTGCGGGAGTCGCTCAAGTCCACCATCGCCTCGAAAGTTGGATCGCTGCTCGCGGCCAATGCCTTCAAAGCTTTCAAGCGGCGCCTGGACTACTCCGAATACGGCGGCGCGCCGTTGCTCGGGGTCCGCGGCGCGTGCATCGTCTGTCACGGCTCCTCGAACGCCAATGCCGTCAAGAACGCGCTGCGCGTGGCCGCCGAGTGCGCGCGCGCCGGAATCACCCGCACCATCGAGCACGAGCTGGCTCAGCTCAATCACAACGCCGTGCTCACATCATGATCGCATTCCTTTTCCCCGGACAAGGATCGCAGGCCGTCGGCATGGGCAAGGACCTCGCCGCCCGGCACGCGGTCGCGCGTGAGACCTTCGAACAGGCCGATGCGGCGCTGGGATTCAAGCTCTCCGAGCTCTGCTTCGACGGTCCGGAAGACAAGCTGAAGCTCACCGAGATCACCCAGCCGGCAATCCTCACGGTATCGGTGGCGGCATGCCGCGTGCTGCGCGAAAAAGGAATCGCGCCCGCGTTTGCCGCCGGCCACAGCCTGGGCGAGTACTCAGCGCACGTGGCCGCCGGGACCCTCAGCTTTGAAGACGCCGTGCGCACGGTACGCCAGCGCGGCCGCTACATGCAGGAGGCGGTGCCGGTCGGCCGGGGCGCAATGGCTGCCATCCTCGGCATGCCGCTCGAGAAGCTGGTCCAGGTCTGCGCCGAGGCCGCGCACGGCGAAGTCTGCTCGGCGGCAAACATCAATTCTCCCGAACAGATCGTGATCTCCGGCAACAAGCACGCCGTCGAACGCGCCGTTGAACTGGCCAAGCACCGCGGCGCCAAGCGCGCCATCCTGCTGCCGGTCAGCGCTCCCTTTCACTGCTCTCTGCTGCAACCAGCGAAGGACAGGATGGCGCAGGACCTCGCGCAACTCCAGTTTCACGCCCTGCAGATTCCGGTCGCCTGCAACGTGGACGCGCAACTGGTGCGTACGCCGGAAGCCGCGCGCGACGCACTCATCCGCCAGGTGACCGGCGCCGTGCGCTGGGAGCCCTGCATGCACCATCTGATGGCCCACGGCGCAGAAACCTTTATCGAGGTCGGTCCGGGCAAGGTGCTGTGCGGTCTCATGCGGCAGATCGACCACCACAAGACTTGCCTGAACGTGGAAGACGAAGCCTCGCTACAGAAGACGCTACATCACCTGCCCACCGCGAAAACCGGCGCCGCCTGAAGGCGCGCCCCTTCACCAGATCCACTTAGCCCGCGGCCTCCGAGTTCGCGGGCAAGGCCGCCGTGGGACCTTTTCTCTGTTCCAGCGCGGCTTCGTAATCCTCGCGATTGCGGATGCGAGGCGGAGGCGCCTCAGGATCTTCATTCTCGCCCTTGACCAGCAAGCCCAGCAGCAACTCCGCCAGGCTGGGCTCATCGGCCTTCTCGCTTGCGGCCGGCTTCTGCTTCTCAAGGCTGACAGGCTGGGCTGCGGGCGTTCCCTTTGGGCAGCCTGCGGCTGCGCACGCTCGGCGCTCCGATCCTGGAGGCTCGAGCAGGTGGTCAAGCTGCGCTACCTGCATCGTGAATGGAAAGCCCTGGGAGGGCATGCGAGGATATTCCTTCGCCCAGGTTAGCCCCCAGCCCCGGGGCGCGAACAACGTTGCTGTTAATGGGATATCGAACGATCAAATGAGTGAGGAATAACTCACAAAGATGGCTGACGCGACCACCCGGCATGATCTTGCTGGCTTACTGGTCTATCGGGCGGTGGAACTGAAGGACGATCTCCAGGTCGGACTCGATGGGTTTGCCGTTCAGGCTGGCGGGTTGGTAGCGCCACTGCTTGACGGCGGCGAGGACGCTGTCGCGGAACATTTCGTTGCCGCTCACCCACTGTACGCCGCCCACGCTTCCGGACTTGCTGATAGTTGCTTTTACCACCACCTTGCCGGAAATCTGATTGCGGCGAGCGGTCTCGGGATACGTGGGCTCGACCCGCTCGAGTACTCGTGCCTGCACAAAGCGCGACACCGGCGGGGCGACGGTGCTGGCGGGGGGCTTGGCCACCGCCTCCGGCAGACCGGGCGCGGAGAACGCGACCTGCGGAGGCTGCGCTTCAGGCACCTGCACCTTGGAGGAGGCGGCCTTCGGCTGTCGCACTGGTCCCGCGACTTCGACCACGGGCAGCGGGTCGTGGTGGAGGGTCACATCCGCGGGCGAATCCGCCGGCCGCGCCTTCTTCGCCGGCTTTGCCGGGGGAACAGCCTCCTCGATCGGCGGCGGACTGAAGGGGCTGTGCTTGGGTTCGGCCGGTGTCGCAGGTTCGGGCGGCTGCTCCTGCTTCAGTTCGGCTGGCGCAGCAGGCGCGGCCTGCGGCTCGGGCGCTGGGGCGGCTGGAATCGCTTTCGCCCTGCGGGCGTTCTTCGCCACATAGAATCGCTCCACTGCGAAGGCCAGAACAGCGAAGATAGCCAGGATCACCACCGGCAACAGCCAGCGGTGATCTTTCTTCGCATCGGCCTCGAGCCCGCTAAACCTGAGATCAGCAACGAAATCAGGGACGGGTGCAGGAGTGGGCGCGGGCGTCGGCTGGGGCAGCTTGACCAGCGTCAGCCGCGGTGATCCAGCGGCAGGTGCGGTCTTCGCCGGCGAGGATGGTGGGCCGGGATCCATCGCCGCGGGCAGGACTTCTTCTTCTTTCCTGGGAAGCGGCTCCGACAGGTCGGAGGTGCGCGCCGTGTCGCGTCCGAAGGGTCTGGAAGAAGCGGTCGCCGCAGGCGGAGTGAAAGGGGCAATCACGGGCGTAATCGGCTCCGGCGGCGCCTGCGGAATGTCCGGAGTGGGTTCTGCCGCCGGCGGGGTGTCTGCCGGCGTGTCGGGCTGGACCGCCGTGGCGGGGGCGATGGGCACAGCGATCGGGTCTTCCTGGGCCTCCGGCGCGGCAGGTTCCTGCACCACGGTCGTGGGGACGGAAGCCTTGTCCACCAAAGGCAGGATGGGGGCCTGCACGACCGCCGCTGCGCGCGTCAGGTCGAGAGCGGACACCTCGACCGCTTGCGGCAGGGGCTGCACCGGATGCGGATCATCCAGAAGCTCGATGACGACATCGGCCAGCGTGGTGAGAATCAGAAGATGCTTGTCGGTGAAGGCATTGGGCGTGTCGGAAAAGGCGGCGATCACGCCAATCACCTTCAGCCCGCGGCGCACGGGAGCGGCGGCGATGGCGCTGATGCCCAGCGCCTGGCAAGCTTCGGGATCAACTCGCGGATCGCTCTGGGCATCGTCGCAACGCAGCGGCTCGCCGGTCCGCACGCACAAACCCGTGAAGCTGTTCTCCAGGCTGAGGGTGGCGCCGACCTCGGGCGCGCTGGTGCCCCAGTTGGCGCGGCAAACCATCTGGTCGCCTTCCGCCAGCGCGATGGCCACGCCCGTGGACCCGGTGAAATTCTGCGCGCGGATGGCCACCGCCAGCAGCTTCTCCGATAACGGGGTGTGCGCTCCGAACTCCGGCGCGGCGCGCGCTTGCTCCAGCTCCGATGGAGCTTGCTCCTGGGACGAACTCATTCCCGACTTCTCCCGTCAAGAGACACGAGGGTAAGAACATCGTAGCAAGCAGCCAGCAGGAAAGAGATGACCAAAAGGGCTCCGTCCATCACCGCCGGGGGGTGCACCTCGGTCACGTCCCAGAGTGGCACAAAGTTGCTTATAGTCGAGCCTGAGGGTGCAATGAAAAATATCCAGGATGTTCTCCGCGAAAAAGAGGCCGAGATCGAGAAGCTGAACCGCGAGATCAAGCTGTTGCGCGTGGCCGCGCGCCTGCTCGAGGATGAAAAGACCAGCCAGCCCGGGCCGACGGCTGAGGCAATGCCGCACCACGCCGAGCCGGCCATGAATCTCGAAGAGCCGGTGCTGGACGTCCTGCCGGCGTCTGGACCAGCCAACGGCGACGCCAGCAAGCGCTGGCCCTAGCCGAACCTGACCACGGCACGGACCCTCCCCCGCCTTTCTCGACGCCGCTTTACCTAGTGGCGGCCCGCCTGCAGCGTGCGGTGCAGAAACGCCACCGTCTTCGCCCAAGCCTGGGCTGCGTCTTCCGCCCGATAACCGCTCGGATTGTTCGGGTTCTCAAAGCCGTGTCCCGCGTCGGGGAAGATCATGACCTCAATGGGCTTGCCGAGCTGCTTCATCTGGCGCTCGAAGTTGCGCACGTCGTCAACTGGGATACCGCGGTCCTGTCCGCCGAAGATGCCCAGGATAGGCGCATGAATCTTCTTCAAACTGTCCACCGAGGTAGCGAGATGTCCGTAGTTAATCACCGTGGCTGCCAGACGCGGATCCGCAAGCGCCAGGTCGAGCGAGTATCCTCCGCCCATGCACCAGCCGATCGAGCCCACGCGCTTGGGGTCCACATTTCTCAGGGAGCGCAAATAGTTGGCCGCCGCCAGCAGGTCGCGGTCGGCGCGGTCTTGCGGCAAGCCGCGCATGATTTCGTGCGCTTCGTCGGGCTTGGTGGCCACCTTGCCGCGATAGAGATCAACCGCCAGCGTAACGTAGCCCTGGTCGGCCAGCTTGGAGGCCTGCTCCTTTACCCAGTCGTTCAGACCCCACCATTCATGAATTACCACGATCGCGGGGAATCGCCCCTTGCCCGTGGGTGTGTACATCATGGCGCTAACGGTCTCGTCTCCGCTCTTGTAGGTGACAAGCTTGCCGTCAGCAGAAAGACCAGGTACGGCTGCGAAGCACATCAGCATCACTAGAATGCGCAGGCGCATGCGGACCTCCGGAAAGGCGATTACGGGCTGGTGTTCTGGTCAAATAAGGCGCTTCACTATAACCGAGATCCGTCACCGCGAGATCGAGCGGCACTCGGGAGGCGCTTCACCGGACTAGTGGCCGCCCCTCCACCCTTGACGGGGGCGAAATCCTGAGCGCAGCGAGGGACCGCACGAAGTTGGCGGAGAGGGAGGGATTCGAACTTGAGGCGCTTAGCGGGCGTGAGCGCAGCAGGAGCCCGCTGCCGAAATCCTGAGCGAAGCGAAGGGCCCCGTGTTGCTGGCGGAGGGGGAGGGATTAACATCCGCCGCCTGAATTTTGCCAATGACACTGGCAAATTTCTGCTTTAACCACCAACGCTACCAGTCATTTGCGACCGTCGCGCCTATGCATTTTACCAATATCGATGGAAAAATAAATAGGTCGGCTTTTGGTAGCAATGGTAGTCACTCCAACCGCAGGGACCGAAGGCAAGTACCGAGAGGGAACGGTCGGATACTCGGGATACCAGCGATCCATGCTCCGCTTCGGCGCGCGTCGATCCAGGTACGCACTGTTGGGTCTTGGCCCCGCTCCCAGTTCGAATCCCATGCGTTGCCGCCGCCGGGAACCAGAGGAAGTCGCTCACATGTTGGAGCGCACGGACGTGCAGGGCTTTGTGAGTACCAGCAGCTTCAACTGCCGATGAGCAGGCCCTGATGTCGAGGAGTTCAAGCGGTAGGGTAGGGTGCAGGCTTGACCACCTCGATGCCATCCCTCCGTCCTTCTGGTGGTAGGAGATCTTCACGTCGGCTCGATGTACGGATTGTTGCCGCCAGATTTTGTCAGCTGCGACGGATCGGAGAAGCCGCAGAACGAAGGTCAGAAGTACTTGTGGGCGTGCTGGGAGGATCTGAAGCGCAGGGTAGCGAAATTCAGCATTGACTGTGTGGTGGTGAACGGTGACGTAATCGAGGGTCGGCAGCCCAAACAGAAGGCATCCGAACTGACGCTAGTTGCTCCCAATGACCAGGAAGCGGCGGCGGTGTTCGTATTGCGCGACTTGCGCAATTGGCTGGAGAAGGACACGCGCCGGCAGGTACCGTTCTATCTCATCCAGGGAACGGAGTACCACGACGGGCGCGGGGCGGAAGAACTGGAATCGATCGCTGCCCGCATCGAGGGTGCGAACATCGATTCAACGCTGACCGGCCGCCACTGCAAGGAGGTGCTCGATTTGGACATTGATGGCGTCACTTTGAATTTCGCGCACCACGTGGGCGGCGGCTCCGGCTTCGCCCGCAGCGGCACCATCGACGCGGAAGCAGTCTGGGCACAGCTTGCCAGCAGCAAGGGGCAAGTGAAGCCGCCTGACCTGATTGTCCGATCGCACCTCCATTTTTTTATGCACCTTGAGCACGCGAACCGCCACGCCTTCGTGTGCCCGTGCTGGCAGTTGCAGACCCGGTTTGCGCGGCGGCGCAGTGCATTCAAGTTCATGCCGGACGTAGGCGCGGTGATTTTTCATGTTTTTCCGGAGGCGAAGCGGCAGGGATTGAACCCGATCGCCCAGACCGAGATTCTTTACAAGCTGCCCGTCCCGAAGGCGACCAGATTCAAGGTGGGCAGAACGCTGGCGGCAAAGGCTCAAGACCATCTGATGTGACTTGGTTACGTAAAGCGGGACAAGATTTGGCGAGGTCGGACGAGACATGATAAGGCAATTCCAATCCGACGCTGATGTGCAGAGGCACTTCGCTTTGCAAGCAGAACTGGAGGCTACGCCCGAGCCGCCGCAGGATCTCTGGGAAAGAATGGATCAGGCGCGGCGGAACTCCCGAAATGGCGCTACGAAGCCTCACCCGCTGAGCCAGCCGGACCTGACGTCGCTCGCGTTTCCAGAGATTACGCCTGCCCGGAAGACGTACCCGATCAGGGTGGTCGAGCGCCTCGATTCCGTTCCTGATGTGCGTCCAGCGCCAAGGAAGACTTACAAGCTGAAGGGAGATATTTGACGAAGAGATTTGTTTGAATAGATCCGATGAGACGTGGCCAGATCAGTTGAGGCTAACGTGATGAGATTAGACCCGGCAAGATGCGACGAGGTGTGGAGGAATGCATGAAGATCATCGTGGCAAAGATCAGGGGCACCAGCCCCGTTTCATTCAGTAGGTACTATGCCCAGGAGGTTCCCAAGCAGCCTCGCCAGAACGACCAGGATTACGAAGAACGGACGTGGCGGAATCGTGTGCACGCCCGTCCGGACGGCACTGTCTACATCCCGGCGTTTGCCTTCAAGAACGCTCTGGATAATGCGGGCAAGTACCTCAGCAAGCAGATTCCTGGCAAGGGGAAGGCAACGTACACGAAGCACTTTGTTGCGGGCGTATTGGTGCGCGATCCTTTGCTGCTTGCGGTGAAGAAACATCAGGTCGAAGGCGAGTGGCGCCATGTTCCCGCCGACGGGCAGCCAGGCGGCGCCAAGCGCGTGCTCAAGTGCTTTCCTGTGATTCAACGCTGGGGCGGCGAAGTGATTTTCACCGTGCTTGACGACATCATCACGATCGACGTTCTTAGAGAGCACCTCGACGTAGCGGGACAATTTATTGGAATCGGTTCATTCAGACCGCAAAACCGCGGAATCTACGGTCGCTTCGTGGTGGAGAAAATCACCGAATTGCGGGTGAAGAGGGCTAAGGCTTCATGAGCTGTCTCCGTATGCATGTGGAGTTGAGGAGGCACCGGTGCCCAATGGCCAGTGTCCCAGTCTGAAAGGTCTTGTGGGCGAGATGGTCATCGCACGCATTCCAGCGCTTGGCGATGACATGGTGCTGGTCAGGATGCACCGCGTCGAGGCCTACGGAATTTGGATTGAGAGCCAGAATTTTACCGATGAAATGCTAGCCAGGTTCCATTTGATAGCGTCAACCACCACGCTGCTGCTGTTCATCCCCTACAGCGGCGTCGATTTCATTGTTGGGGGCCTCCATTCAATGGCATTGTCGGAGCGGGTCTTCGAGTTATCCTGAGGCTGACCCCGCTCTCCTGGGGCGAACCTCACCACAGATTCCATCCACACGATGAGAAAATCACTTTGGGGTTCGCCGCGAAGACCCAGTCCTGTATCCGCCGGTCCAACTCGGCCGACCCACAGCTCGAATCCTGAGGTCACTGCGAGTCAAGGTAATCCTCGACCCGAGCATCAGCCTGTGCTTCGTCGAACTTGCAACCATAGATGCGAAGCGTGGTTTGGATGTTGCGGTGCCAAAGTTTTTTCGAAACCGTCAGGTAGTCCTCGGGATGGCTTGCAAGCCACCAATATGCCCAAATATCTCGAAAGATATGTGGCGTCACTCGTCTTCCCGCATGCCGCAAGGTCAGGTTGGATATCAATGAGGTTACCTGATGATCGATCAGCCGATTACCGTCTCTGTTCACAAACAGTGTGCCGGGATCGCTTCCATTCAGGACGTGTGCGCGATGATGTTGTAGATATTCTTCGAGAAGTAGAAGCAGTCGTCGTGGCAAAATTGATCGCACCTCCCGACCGTTCTTGGTTTCATCCTCACCAAAGTGATACTGCCAGAACTGCTCCCGAGGATTGGTTTTTAGCGCCTCTTCCACCCACTTCGGTTTTTGGATGTTGTCCCATTGCTCGATCTCTGCCTTGAACAGGTTGGCCCCTTTGGACTTTAATCCGATCCGACACTCGCGGATGTTGCGCTGGCGCCAAGGCAGCACGTTCAGCCATTGAATCAACAGTTCGTCATGGACGACATACGCCAGAGCTTTCGGACCTCGTGTCGCAGCGTCCAGTCTGGTTTGGTGAATTCTGCGAGGGATATCTGCCACCGTGTCGTAGGGCAGGTACTTCAGTTCCTTCCGCTCCCGCCGCTTTGACTCGGGCTCGTAAGGAATCCCTTGGATCAGCTCATCGAGCCAATCGAACTTCAAGTCCTTGTAGGACGGGTGCTCTTTGAGAGCAGCACAGATTGTACCCAGCATACAAACCAGAGAGCGTCCCTTCAGCCGCCGAGTGTTGATCCACCAGTCTATGAATGCACCGACCAACTCCGGGGTGACCAATTCAGGCAGCGTGCGAATGAGAGGAGCGTCGATTTTGCTTGTCGAGTCCGCAAAGGTGCCGGAGTCGTCCGGCTGTCGCGCGGTCGGCTATTCAACAAACTCGCCATCCGTTAGGCAGCCTTTCCTCTAAGCCGTTCTAGTTCCTCGGCGAGGATGGGGACACCAAGATTGCAGGCTTGCACGCCTTGCACGACGCACAGCTTCAACACTTCCATGATCTCTTCCATCGTAGCCCCAGCTTTCAGCGCGTTCCTGATGTGCCGCCGCGTACCCGGCGCATACATGTGTGTGTAAGACGCATCAAAAGCGATGCTCAGAAGCTCGATATCCTTCGCAGAGAACACGCCACTGGCGTAAATTCCAGCTCCAGTTGCCATAAACTCATCCGTCCAGACCGGATCAAGCTCAAGGAAGGGATTCCAGGCATCGTTCCACTGCCCCAGCGCTTTCACCTTGTCGCAGGCTGGAGTGTTTGCTTTGGGTTTCGGCACTGGCTGCGCACTTCCCGCCTTCGCTTCCTCCAGGAGGATCGGTGCGCCGAGGCTGCACGAATGAATCGACATCACCGAAGCCATCTTGAGCACAGTTAAAATCTCCTCTCGATTCGCTCCGGAATCGAGCGCAGCTCGGATGTGGCGGCGTGTACCATCCCGGTTCAGGTTTGTGCACGCGGCATTCAAACCCAAACTGACCAGCTCGATGAGTTTGCGGGGCAAGATCTCGCCGGTCCATGGGTTTGTAGTCATTCGTGCGCAGGCCTCGGCCCACTTCGGATCCCAGTCGCGAAGCTGGTCCAGCACTGAGTCCCAGGGCCCGACTGTTGGCCCAAGTTTTGATTCGGCTTCCATAGGTACCTCCTATGTTTCGCAAGAGGTCCCGCCCCAATCACCGGAGTAGGATCCATAGATACAAGAACACTTCCAAGTGTCTTAACCAAGGATAGAGCGCTATGAAGACGGCAAGTCGGCTGACATTTGTCTCCAGGGTCCCGCGCCCAAAAAATCGCCGGGACCCCGCGAGACTCTGTTAACTGGCCCTTTTCTTCTGCTGTTCCACTGCTGTCGCGGGTGGAATCATGCAGGCCGCAACGGGATGCGAGTCGCTGCTGATGACGCTACTGTGAATCTTGCCATCCGTCTCCCAGTGCTGTATGCCTTTGTTGTAGTCAACCGGGTTCGGCGGCATGCCGAGGGCAGACAGCGTGTCTTCGATGCTGTTGTACCAGACGCCGACCTTCATGATCTTGCGCGCCTGTGCCGCTGTCGCCACGCGACGACCGAACTGTTTGCAAAGCGCAACGCAATTCTTAATCTGTTGCAGCGTGGTCGCACGCTGCCGGTTTGCTCCCCAGATGTTGTCCTCATTACCCAAACGGACATGCAGGCCGAGGATAAGGCCCAGCGACTGCATCGTAATGTTGCCGCGAAGGCTCGACCAAATGGTTGTGACCGCGCCCTGCGGGAGGCGCTGGAGCCAGTTCATCAGGTCAAATGGGTTTTGCCAGCACGAGCCGCCACCGTAAGCGGCCATGGCCATGTTGACCGGTCCCATGTAAGTGCCGTTGCGGATCAAGCGCTCGATGATGTCCCACTGGTGTACGTGGCCTGGAACAAAATAGGGTTGAATGCCGTGCGCCCTGAGCCGCTTCAGATGCTCAAGGTAGAACTGCGGCGTGGAATCTACCACCATACCGAGCCAGGCTGCCTGCACCTTGGGATTTTCCAAGTGGGTTCCCTTGATATCGTCTGGACTCATCATGGATACGACGTCCCATAACGTGGTGCCGGTGGACACCGTAACGAACTCCGGCTTGGGAGTCAGCTCTGTGAGCATATGGCGCGTGTCGTAGTCCAGCCATTTTGCTTTCGCATCTTCGGTTTTCGGTGCGAACGAGATCGAACCGCCGACCTGGATGATCAGCTCCGGTACGGCTTTCCTAATGCGCTCGATCATGTAGTTGAATTGGTCGAAGTCCACCGAGCCATGCCCGGTCGCAGGATTACGCACGTGCAGGTGCAGCATGGTGGCGCCGGCTTCGTAACAGTCCACAGCCGCCTGGACCTGTTCGTCCCAGGTTAGGGGAATGTCGCAGTCTCCTGGCAAATACTGCGGACCATACGGCGCCGCCGTGATAATGAGTGGGTCCATATACTCGGGAAGGATCGAATTGTCCGTGTAATACATTTGTGTCCTCTCTTTCTTGTTTTGGTCTTCATTCTTTAAGTCTTTGTGCTGGTGTCCCCAGAATCAATCGGCTTCCGGCAACGGAAACGCCGTTGCATCCGCTTCCCAAACACCAAAAATATTGCCTTGCGGGTCCGCCACAATCGTCACCCAGGCGGTCTTGGGAACAGCAGTCTTTGGGCGCACTATCGAGCCGCCCAGGCTCTGCACGAGCGCCACCGTCTCATCGAGCGCAGCGACGTTGACGTAAAGCATCCAGCCATTCAACCCGGGAATCGCGCGGCACGTGATCCCGCCATTCAAGGCCTTGCTCTCAGCCGAGCCGGTCTGAATCCGCCAGTAATCCACGGCCGGCATCTGCTCGACCTGCCAGCCGAAAACGCTTCGGTAAAAATCCGCTAGCTCGGCCGGCTTCTCACCGTAGATTTCAAAGTGTGTTACGCCTTCGAGTGGCAGGGGCCCTCCAAATCCGGAGTACGTAGCTTAAGCGCGCGGGGGGCGGCAGTTAACTGGCAAAAATTACAGAGGCCGCCAGGTTGTCTGTGCCGGAGTCGTCCGTGGGACTGCTATGCAGTGCGTCCAGCCACAATTTGGCAAGCTGCGCCTTGTCATTGCAGTTCAAGGTCGTTTATTGCCCCAGATGCGCCAGTGTGTAGCGCAGAGGAGCGCTGGAGAGCTGGATCACCCCATGAAAAGGACTGTATAGCTCCAGGATCAGGAAGATGGCCGCTGAAATTGACAGTGCGCAGAGGAAGAGGGTGACGAGCACGGTCGCGTTGTGCGGCGCAAACAAGCCGAAGGTGCCGAACATGAAGGCTAACCAGAGAACTAACACCACCAGAAAGGCCGTCGGCATAGAGTTCTTCCCCTGCTCGGCCATCAACCATCGAGTGTGGCCAATGTCCACCATAAGGCCCAACGCCTGAGTCTTGAGCGCGTGTTGCGCATCGTTCTGCGGCGAAAGCGCCTGCACTTGTTCATAAAGCCCCTCGGTCCCGGTCACCGCCAGCTCTGTCCGAGGGGAGCGGGAACTATCTGCCGTCCAAGTCTGGTCGATCGTTCGGACAACTGCGGCACGGAGGGAGTCGCGGATCTCCTTTGTCTCCCTCGGCCCGTAGTGAGCCAAGGTGCGGTCGAGCAAGATGACCTTGGCCGACATCTCCGTCAGCGCGTTATTCTGGTTGTCGAAGGACGTTTTTGCTGAGGCGATCAAAAGCCCAAGGACGAGCGCCGCCATGGTGGCGATTACCCCTATCCCCAGCTTGACTACCTCTTGTGACTTGGGGTCCAGATCGTGGTCCGGCGCTATCTTGCGAAGGGCCATCCCTAGCAGCGCACCGCCAAAGACGCAGACAAACACGATCAGGCCAATCATGATGGGGCTCATTGTCACCGCCTGTCTCCGGGCCATGATAAAGACAGCCTCCCGCACTGAACCCTTAACTCTTGCTGCATGACGCGTCGGCTATGCTAAGTATCTGAACTGCGAGCAGTCTTTTATCCCCACATTGGTGTTCCGCGGCAACTGTTTGATTTACCAGTAGATTGATCCGCTGAAGTCAGCAAAACCGGCGGCGTTTCTTCGATGACTGGTGTGAACAGGCCGTGGGGATCTTTGTGTCGCTGATAGCAGCAGCTTTATCCGGCGCGGTGGGTTGATCATGGAAACTCCTCCAACGGCAGTTTTCTTTGCGGACGGCTTACCGGCGCAGCGCTGACTGCTCTGCACTTCTTGCATTGCCGCAATGGTCCAGAAGCTCGGCAGCAGCAGGAACTCGCTTGATGACGACGGCCGTCAGATCGTCTCGTTGCTTGCTTCCGTTCGCAAAAGCCAGGACCGCGTTGTAAAGCTCGGCAATGATCTCCTCCGGGGGAAGGTGACTCACGCGCCGGATGGTTTCAGAAAATCGTTCAGTCCCGAATTCCTCACCGGCGGCGTTCGCCCATTCGAAAAAGCCGTCCGTGATCAGGAGAAGCAGGTCGCCCGGCTGGAGCTCAAGTAGTTTCGGAGGGTCTACCTCCAGATTAGGCATGAGTCCCAGAGGAATCGACTGCGGCAGGATCTCCTCAAACCGGTTCGTCCGTGAGGAGTAGGCCAGCAGGGGCCCGTGACCTGCCGAAAAGACCTGCACCTGATCATTGCCAGCCTGGCAGATGACCGCCACAAAGGTCGCAAAACTCCCGTTTGTCAGATCTTCTCCGAATGACTCGTTGATCCGCTGCAGGACCGCTGGAAGGCTATCTTCGACATTGAAGCTGGCACGCGAATACGCACGGCAGATGGAAGCCAGCAAGGCTGGCCCGATGCCATGTCCAGTCACGTCGGCCATGGTCACCACCAGCCTTCCATCCGGGAGTTGCTTCCAATCGAAGTAATCGCCGCCGGTGGCGTCGGCCGAGTGATTCCATCCGGCGATCTCAAATCCTGCAAGGCAGGGACGGACTCGAGGAAGGAGAGACTGCTGAATCGAGCGGGCTATGTCGAGGTCATGTTGCACCTGCTGGAGCTGCTGCCGAGTCTCCGCCTCGCGCAAAGCCGCTTGCATATACTTCCGGATTTCGCTGGCGACCGCTCCAGCAATAAAGCCGCTTGCCAAAATGATGATCCCGTAAACAACCACCGCGCTCTGCGTCACCGAAGAGCGTGATGCGTCTTCCAGGCTGATTCTCCATCCACGATAGTATGCGGCCGAATAATAACCGATCGCTCCTACGATGCCGGCAAGGCGGCAGATTCGTGGATTCAGCCGCAGGGTAGAAAGGATTATGAAGGGAAAAAACGTCAGGACAAAAGGCGACGCCAATGGGGCCCAATTGTTTGGGAGGCGTGCGCCAATGAGGAATGCCAGCGCGAGCGCCGGCATGCACATCTCCAGAATAATGTTGAACATCCACACCGCAGCAGGGAGATCTCTCTGCTTAACCAAAGCCCGGCGAACAGCAAGCAGGATCACTAGTTCATAAATACCGAACGCGGGGAAGGCCAGCAATCCCCAGCGGGGCACTAGTGAACCAAGGAAGAAGATCCGTACTGCATAGACGACTTCAAAGAAGACAACGAACCCAAGTATGACCAGGATCCTGAGCCTCTCGCTCTTCAGGAGTGTCTGTTGCAGAGCAGCGGAATCCATGTGTGTTTTGTTCACAGGACAGAAGCCAGACTAAGCGACTTCCTCGAGCTGGCGAAAATTCAATTGGTCCGTCTGGATGCTTCGTTACCAGTCCCAGCCGCGAAGCGTAAACTTTCGCTCCCCGGTCGTCGGGCTGCTACCTGCGCCTACCACCACCTCCGCCCCAACTGCGACCACCGCCTCCCCAACCGCCATGACTTTCGCCACCGTGCTGCCAATTCTCGCTCTGTGCGCCGCCCCTCTGCCACTTCTGCATTTCAGAATTGAGATTCTGTGACGAATCGCCGGAAGATCGCTCCTGATGGGAGCTTTGTTCGCGCTGCTGAGCTTGTTGGGTGTTCACGTTGCTCCAGGAGTTCGTGCTGTTGTTGTATTTCTGCCAGCCAGACCCGGCGTTTAGTAACCGTTGCCGTCGTGACCGGCATACATGTCCCCGCTTGAAGTCCGCCCAGTTCTCGCGCCGCTTTGGAGGTTATTGCCCGACAGGACTCCACCCGGCATCGGGATCGAATTCACTCATTGCGGCGGCCGTTTCTGTTGTGGTCCTCCCCAGATCCCTTTCGAGTAGCACACCATCCTGGTTGATCATGAAGGTCATCACTCCCGAGTTGCCGTATTTTGCCGGATAAGCGAGGAACGCGAATCCACCGACCATTTTCCCATCTACCACGTACTTTTTCGCTCCTCCCCGCGCCTTGTTGCTTTGCCCCATCAGCATGTGAAAGTAGTAGCCGTGGAAAGGCGTGTGGGCATCAGGCTTGACGCTATATCCTTCAGCAGTTGCGAACGCCGCCAGCGGCCCGAGAGGGCTCGCGGGTTGACCTTCCGCTGCCTGCCAGTACAAGCCATTCTGCTTGCCCGGATCGCTGATGAATTTCATTGCGTATTGCTTCGTGGTCGCACGATCGTGAAGCCGAGAGTGGTATTCAGCCTGAGCTTCCGCTACTGCTC
>Ga0187777_10000134_pt1 | contig 55334 bp, 49 predicted proteins | sample 1015_Q2_SP5_10_M_FD_132416 | JGI IMG/M metagenome (GOLD analysis project Ga0187777, IMG submission 132416) | Tropical peat soil microbial communities from peatlands in Department of Meta, Colombia - 1015_Q2_SP5_10_MG | ecosystem: Environmental > Terrestrial > Soil > Wetlands > Peat | place... | reverse complement strand
GCGCTCGCCGCGCTCGGGGTCCGGGACGCCTTGCTCGGCGGCGCACCGGATCGCGATCTCGTAGCCGGCGTCGGCGTGGCGGGCGACGCCGATGCCCGGGTCGTTCGTTAGGACGCGCTCCAGCCGCACGCGCATCTCGGGGGTCCCATCGGCCACGATCACTTGACCGGCGTGGAGCGAGTTGCCGATGCCGACGCCGCCGCCGTGGTGGAAGGAGACCCAGGACGCCCCGCTGGCGACGTTGAGCAGCGCGTTCAAGATCGGCCAGTCGGCGATCGCGTCGGTCCCATCCTGCATCGACTCGGTCTCGCGAAAGGGGGAGGCGACGCTCCCGGTGTCGAGGTGGTCGCGGCCGATCACGATCGGCGCCGAGAGCTCGCCGCGCGCCACCAGGTCGTTGAGGGCGACGCCGAAGCGCGCGCGCTCCCCCTGACCGAGCCAGCAGATGCGCGCCGGCAACCCCTGGAACTTCACCTTCGCGCGCGCCTGCGTAATCCACCGCCGCAGCTGCGCATCGTCCGGGAAAAGCTCCAACACGAGGTCGTCGGTGCGGGAGAGATCCGCGGGGTCGCCACTCAGCGCCACCCAGCGGAAGGGGCCCTTCCCCTCGCAAAAGAGAGGACGCACGTACGCCGGCACGAATCCGGGGAAGTCGAAGGCGTCGGCGACACCGGCGTCGTAGGCCACCGTCCGGAGGTTGTTGCCGTAGTCGAAGGTGATCGCGCCGCGCCGGAGCATCGCCAGCATCGCGCGCACGTGCTCGACCGCCGACGCGGTGGACCGGCGCACGTATTCCGTCGGGTCCGTGCGCCGGAGCTCGACCGCCGCCGCGAGCGGAATTCCGGCGGGAACGTAGCCGTTCAGCATGTCGTGCGCGCTCGTCTGATCGGTCACGACGTCCGGCGTCACGCCTCGCCTGACGAGCTCCGGCAGGACGTCGGCCGTATTCCCGACGAGCCCTACGGAGAGCGGCGCACGCGCGCGTCGGGCAGCCGCGATCCAGGCGAGCGCCTCGTTGAGGTCCGCCGTCACCCGCTCGCAGTACCCGGTCTCGACGCGCTTCCGGATGCGGCTCTCGTCGACATCGACGCCGAGAATGGCGCCGCCGAGCATGGTCGCGGCGAGGGGTTGCGCGCCCCCCATCCCGCCGAGGCCTCCGGTGAGGACGAAGCGGCCGGCCAGCGTCCCGTCGAAATGCTTCCGCGCGACCGCGCCGAAGGTTTCGTAGGTCCCCTGCAGAATCCCCTGCGACCCGATGTAGATCCACGAGCCGGCCGTCATCTGGCCGTACATGATCAGCCCCTTCCGTTCCAGATCGCGAAAGACATCCCAGGTCGCCCAGCGCCCCACCAGGTTCGCGTTGGCGATCAGCACCCGCGGCGCGCTCGCGTGCGTCCGGAAGACAGCTACCGGCTTCCCGCTCTGCACGAGCAGCGTCTCGTCCGATTCGAGAGCGCGTAGCGACCGCACGATCGCGTCGAAGCACTCCCAATTCCGCGCCGCCTTCCCCGTCCCTCCGTACACGACGAGGTCGTCCGGCCGCTCCGCGACGTCCGGATCGAGGTTGTTCATCAGCATCCGGAGAGCCGCCTCCTGCTGCCATCCCTTGCAGGAGAGCGTCCCCCCGCGCGGCGCGACGACGCGGCGCGGACCGGAGACGGCGGTCGGCGACGTGACGGTCGTCACTGCCAGGACGGGAAGTCCGACATGACGGACGTCGGAACGGATGCGCCATCGAACCGTCCGCTCTGGATCGCCGCGGCGAGTGAGGCGATGTCGCCGCTCAGCACGCGGTCGCCGGTCAGGGTCGGGACGAGAGTGCGGATCGCTGCATGCACCGGGAGCAGGGCCTTCGAGGTGCGGAGCGGTGCGCGATAATCGAGCGCTTGGGCGGCGCAGAGGAGCTCAATCGCCAGGATGTTCCGGAGATTGTCGAGGATCCTCTTCAGCTTCCAGGCGGCGCCCATCGCCATCGGGACGATGTCCTCCTTGTTGCCATCGGTCGGAATGCTGTCGACGCTCGCTGGATGCGAGAGCACCTTGCACTCGCTGACCAATGCCGCCGCCGCCACCTGCGCCATCATGAAGCCGGAATGGACGCCGGCATCGCGGGCGAGGAAGGGGGGAAGCCCGTGATTGAAGTCCGGGTGGACGAGCCGGTCGATGCGACGCTCGGCGATCGCTCCCAAGTTCGTCAGGGCGATCGCCAACAGGTCGAGGCCCAACGCCACCACCTGCCCGTGAAAGTTGCCGCCGCTCACGACCGTACGGTCGGCGAAGACGAGCGGGTTGTCGGTGGCGGCGTTGAGCTCTCGCTGCACGAGCGATTGCGTGAAGCGGAGCGCATCCAGACAGGGGCCGTGCACCTGCGGCATGCATCGCAAGGCGTAGGCATCCTGGACGCGGGGATCGCCATGGCGATGTGACTCGCGGATCTCGCTGTCCGCGAGGAGAAGCCGCAACAACGCTGCCGACTCGAGTTGTCCCACCTGGCCGCGCGCCTCGTGTATCCGGGCGTCGAAGGCGGCGGGAGTCCCCATCAGCCCCTCCAGCGACATCGCCCCGGCCACGTGCGCCACACGCCAGAGCCGATGGGCGTCGTGCAGCGCCATCGCCGCGACCGCCGTGTGCGCCTGAGTCCCATTGATGAGCGTGATCCCTTCCTTCGGCTCCAGAACCACCGGCGCGAGGCCGGCGCCGCGGAGCATCGTGGCAGCGGGTCCCTCATCGGCTCCCCGGTGCAGCATCCCCTCCCCGATGAGGGAGAGCGCGAGGTGCGCGAGCGGGGCGAGGTCGCCGCTCGCTCCCACGCTCCCCTGTTCCGGAATCGTCGGATAGAGACCGGCGTTGAGCATACCGGCGAGGAGGTCGATCAGCTCGGGGCGCGCGCCGGAAAATCCTTTGGCGAGCACATTGGCGCGGAGGAGCATCATCGCACGCACCTCGCGCTCCGGCAGCGGGTGCCCGACGCCGGCGGCATGACTTCGCACGAGGTTCACCTGCAGCTCGGCGAGGCGGTCCGCGGGGATCGCCACCTCCGACAGCTTGCCGAATCCGGTGGTGACGCCGTAGACGACATCGCCGCGCTTGACGATGTCGACGACCGTCGATCTGGTGGCACTCACCCGCTGGCGGGCCGCAGGGGCGAGCGTCACCGTCGCGCGCGGCGCGTCCGCGACCGCCCAGACGCTCGAGAGCGCGAGGGAGTCGCCGTCCAGAACAACCGCGTCGGGCATGGCCGGAAAGCTACGGCGGGCGTGCCCGCCGCTGCCAGGTGGCGCGCGGTCGAGATCGCGCGACTAGGGGACCGTCGTCGCGGCGTTGCGGTACGAGGTCCGGTCGTAGTTGAACTTGAGGTCGGGGGCTGCGATCAGCGTCACGAAGAAGCTGAAGTAGAAGTTCCCGTTGGGGGTGCGGGAGAAGGCGAAGACCGCCCTCCAATCGTGGAACTCGCGCTGCATCGTGAGCGTCTGATCCGAGAACTCGTGCAGTGTGAAGTCGTAGCCGGTCGTCCACTGGAAGGCCCAGCGCGGCGTGAGTGGGAACGACGTGCTCGCGCGAAGGGTCGACTGCGGCGGACTGATGTAGACCGTCCCGCCAGGGAGGAGCGACTTGACCGTGTCCTGTGGAGGCGGGTTGTTGACGCAACGCTGGTACTGGAAGGGATCGGTGAACTGCTTGCAGAATTGACGGGGATCGAGGACGGACACGTTGGTGCCCGTCACGGGACGGCTCTGCGAGTTGGTGTAGCTGAGGGTGAGGTTCCACCCCTTCGTCTGATTGATGCCGAAGGGGTAACGGCCGGCGATCGGGCCAGCGACCGCCGATTGGTCGTAGATCCCCATTCCCTGCCCGCTCTGCATGGCCGAGGTGAAACCGGCGACGCTGGAATCCGGCTTTGTCGCTCCGCCGAAGATCCGGCTCAAGGTGACCAGCGGGTTGTTCCCCTTGCCGATGCTGAACGACGCCGTCAGGCTCGTGCGAAAGGGCTTGAACTGCGCCGTGTCGCTGATCGGGTCGCCCTGGAAGAGCGAGTAGCTGGCCGAGAAGTCGAAGCCGGGGAGGAGATCGCTCTGGAGCGAGTAGTTGAAGGTGGGGGTCGTCAGGCCGCGGCCGGTGCGCTTGGCGACCTCGAAGTCGTAGTTCAAGGGGCTCGTGTTCAGCGTCAGCACGCGGATCTTCTGACCCGCGTCAGGCGCCGTGTCGCTCTTCGACTTGAGCTTCCCCTCGATGACCGTGTTGAGGCGGAAGGAGACGTTGTTCTGTGTGAGGCCGCCGAGGTAGCCGGCGCGGGTCCTCCCCAGCGCCATCAGGAACTCGTCACTCACGTTCGCGCTCGGCGCGTACGAATAGGAGAGCGTCGTCTGAATCGAGTTGCGGAAGCGGGAGAAGGGCCCGATGCCGGGCCAGAAACCGTAGAAGGTGGGCGCGATCGACAGGCCGCTCTGTATCGTCTTCGTCTGGTGAACCCATTCCCCTCCAGAGAGCTCGGTGCGCACCCAGTACGCCGACGGATCCGCATTCACGAAGGAGACGAAGGGCGAGATGTTCCACGAGCGTTGCAACAGCGATGGCAGCGAGAATTGAACGTCCCAATTGACGTTCGATTGGTAGAGCTGGGCGTAGGTGCGCGAGCCGGTCTGGACTCCGGTGTGGAAGTCGTAGGTGTTGACGACCTGCGGGTAGTTCTGCACCTGATCGGAAGCGGCGCCGGACACGCGGAGATCGAAGCGGCCGATCCGAAAGGGCGTCTGCAGGCTCACACTCGTGTTACGCGTGTTGCCGAGGACGGCGGAGCTGTCGAGGTTGCCGCCGGGGCCGGGTTGGTAGGTGAACACGGGGAGCTGCAGGTCGTTCTGCGTGGCGTTGTCGAACGAGAGTGAGGGCGTCCAGTGGAGCCAGGGGGTGATATCCACCGTCTGACTCGTTAGGCTGACGGTGGGGAAATCTTGGTTGACGGTCGGCTTGCCGGCGTACTGCTGGCGCGAGCCGCCGATGGCGAAGCTCACCGAGCCCAATCGAATCTGGTAGTTCAGCGACGAGGCGATGGCGGCCAGGGCCTGGGCCACGGTCAACGCCTCGTTCTGGTACGCCGCGGTGTTGCTGACGTAGCTCAGATTGAGATTCAGGCTGCTGCGCTGAGAGAACTGCTGCTGGTGCGCCCAGGTGAGGCCGAGATTCGTGCTCCCGTTGCTGTAGTCGGTGTAGGTGACCCGAATGCCGCCGCTCAGGAACCGGTCGAGCCACCGATAGCGCCACTCGCCGTTGATGCGCGTCCATCCGAGGTCGGTGGAATCGCCGCCGTTCCCGCTCCGCCAATCCAAGGCCGCCATCGCATCCATGTAGTTGTTGATGGCGAAGTAGTAGCCGACGTTGTCGATCTCACGCCGGAAGTTGGCGCCCGTGCGGACGATGTCCTGGAGGCCGAAGCGCGGCGCGAGGAAGCCGCTCCGGCGTCCCTGGCGCGTGTCTTGGAAGATGAAGGGGAGCCAGAGCACCGGGACGTCGGCGACATAGAGCACGGCCGGCGCCGCCACCAGGTACTGGCGCGACACCACTTTCACATCCGAAGACTCGAAGTGGTAGTGCGGCACCGCCAGGTTGCAGCTCGTGATCGCCGCATCCATCGCGAACGAGGTGCTGTGCTTGTTCGCGGTGGTGTCCCCCTGCACCGCCGCATTGTGGCTGACGATGTACCAGGACTGCCCGACCTGCTTCGAGGAGGTACTGAGCTCGGACACGATCCCGTGGTGGCGACGGAGGTCGTACTCCATGTACCCGCGCGCCAGAAGATCGGCCGTTCCCTGAGAGGGATCGCGCAGAAAGATCGTGTCCTCTGGCGGTGCGCGAGCGACGAAAAAGTGTGTCGAGTCGTTGTAGACGATCGTGTCGGCAACGAGAATGGTCTGCTCGCGCTGGACGGCGCCCTCGCCGTTGAGGGTCAGCGTGCGCGTCGGCGCGACGAGCGTCGCCTGGTTCCCCTGATAGCGTGTCGCGATGTAACCTGGACGCTGTGTGAGCGCGGCGGTGATCGAGTCCGGCTCCGTCCACTTCACCAGCTCTTTGGGTGCGCGCGTGCTGTCGGTGGTGGTGTCCCCCGGAGCGCGCGGCCGTCGCCCCAACGTGTCGCGCACCGTGGGAGGAGCGTTCGGATTCGGGAGTTGAACCTGTCCCGGGAGCTGAGCCTCCCCGCGTGTCGCCACGGCGAGCAGGGCGGCCGCGACCCACCAGCGGCTCACACCGCCGCCTGCGCCTCGCGCGCCGCCTCGCGTCGCAGCCTCCGCCGGTAGACGACACGCGACAGGACGACGCTGATCTCGTACAGGAAGTACAGCGGCACCGCCATGGCGATGGTGGTCCAGACGAGGTCACCGGGGGTCAGAAAGGCTCCGATGAAGACGACCGCGACGATGGCGTGCCGCCGGTACTTGGTGAGGAACTGGGGCGTGACGATCCCGAGAGCCGCGAGGCCGAGGATGAGGATCGGCAGCTCGAATGCCAACCCGAAGGCGAGGGCGAGGCTGGTGGCGAAGCCGAAGTATTCGGACGCGGCGATCATGGGCTCGAGAGCGCCGTTGCCGAACGACATGAGCCACGGAAGCGCGAGCGGAAGAACGACGAACCAGGCCAGCGATGCGCCGCCGACGAAGAGGAAGGTGGCGAAGAAGAACAGCGGAATGACGACCTTTTTCTCGTGGCGATACAACGCCGGCGCGACGAACGCCCAGATCTGGTAGAGGATCACGGGGAGCGCGAGCGCGATGCCCAGGGCCACCGACGCGTTCAGGATGATGCTGAACGCCTCTCCGGGGTGCGTGTAGACGAGCTTACGTCCGTTGAGGTAGGGGAGGATCGGCTTCTCGAGGATGCCGATCACGTCGAAGTTGATCAGTGCGATCAGCGCGACGGTGACACCGACGGTGAGCGCGACGAGAGACCAGATGATGCGCCAACGCAGCTCCTCGAGGTGATCGAGGAACGGCATTTCGGCGTCCTTGCGCTTCTCCTGATCCCCCATCGCTCCGTCCGTGGCATTCCTACTTCATGTTTCGCAGCCGCTCCTTCGCCAGCGCCGCCTCGTCCGAGCGTGGATACGCCTGGATCAGCTGATTGTACGCTGCCCGGGCCGCCGTATCGTTCCCCTTCGACTCCATCGCCGACCCGCGCTTGAAGAGGGCCGTTGGCGCGCGTGCCGACTGCGGGTAGCGCTCGACCACCAACGCGTATACCGAGTCGGCGCCAGCAGCGTTCCCTTCTGCGGCAAAAGCTTCACCGACGTAGAACTGGGCATCGGGGACGACGTCGGCGGTCGGGTACTGCTGGAGGAGGGTCTGGAACCCTGTGCGAGCGGTCGACGCGCTCCCGCGCCTCAGCTGCTCGAGCGAGAGCTGGAAGAGGGCGTTCGGCCCCGGCGTGCCCCCGGCCGCACCTGCTCCCGCAGCGGCCGCGCCGGCTGCGCCGGCGGCCGCTGCCCCGGCGCCTCCACCGGCGCCGGCCGTCGGAGGAACCGGCGCCGGAGGCTTGGCCGACTCCGTGCTTCGCTGATCGAGCGAGCCGCGGAGCTCTTGCAGTCGCCGCTGGCTCTGCCCCGTCAGCTCCTGTACTTGGATGAGTTGCTGCTGTATCGCGTACAGATCGCCGCGCATGTCGCCCTGACTCTTCGTCACCCGGGCGCTCAGCTGGGCGAGGGAGTCCCGTGCCGCGGTGAGGCTCTTGGTGATCTGAGCCAGCATCGCCCGCTGCGCCGAGTCGTTGCGCGCCTGATCGGCACGTACCTGCTCGAGGGTGCTGTTGACGCCTTGCACATCGCTGCTGGTGGCGAAGCAGGCGGCGCACGCGAGCAGCGCCGCCGGCGCCAGTGCTCCGAGTCTCTTCATCGTGTCATCGTCGGTGTGATGGTGCTTTCCCCGGCGGTGATGGAGGTGTCATCCCGCCGGTTCTTGGCCCACGCCGCCTCGTCGTGTCCCTCGACCACTGGCCGCTCCTCGCCGAAGCTGATGATGTCGATGCGGTCGTCGGCGATGCCGTGCTGGGTCAGGTAGCGCTTCCCCGCCGCGGCGCGCCGCTGGCCCAGCGCCAGGTTGTACTCATCCGAGCCGCGCTCGTCGGTGTTGCCCTCGAGGCGGACCTTGACCGAGGGGTTCGCGTTCAGAATGACGATCTTGGCGTCGAGTGCCTGACGAGCCGTGTCCGACAAGACGTCGCTGTCGTAGGCGAAGTAGATCGGTGTCTTGAGCACGCCGACCGTCGCCGCCACGGCCGCCGCCCGTTGCCGTTCCGCCTCGGCCTGCGCGCGGGCAATGGAATCCTGACGTGCCCGCGCGAGGGAATCGGCTCTCGCTCGCGCCGCCGCATCATCGTTCGTGGGCGCCGGCGTCGGCGCGGGCGGAGGGGCCGGCTCCTGTTTCTTCCCGCATGCCGAGAGGAGGGCGAAGAGAGCGACCGCTATGGGCGTCAGGCGAGCGTGCGAGCGCATTGGGGATCTCCAGGCGAGAGGGCGAGCAGATGCACCGGCGGAGGTAGCCTACTTGGACGACGGAGCGAGAATGCGGGACCAGGCGGCGAGGCGCGATCCGCCGGCATGGGTGAGCTGCCGCGTGCGTCCAGACTCGGCATCGATCACGAACAGCTGCTTGGTGCCGCTGCGCGTGGACGTGAAGACGAGGTGCCGGCTGTCCGGCGCCCACGCCGGATCCTCGTTGATTCCTTCACTCGTGAGCTGACGCACGCTCCGATCGCGCAAGTTGATGGTCATCACTTGGAATTGGCCGTTGATCTGGGACTGGAAGGCGATCTGCCTCCCGTCAGGCGACCAATCGGGGTTCGAGCGATAGTTCTGATCTCCAAAGTCGAAGGCAGTGAGCAGCTCGGCATTCGATCCGTCGGCGTCCGCCATGTAAACCTCGGGGTGACCCGAGCGCCCGGAGGTGAACGCGACGCGCCGACTGTCGGGGCTGAAGGTCGGCGAGGTGTTGTCGGTGCCGCGCCCCACCGTGATCCGCCGTCCCGGCCCGGTGCTGGCCAGGTCGACCGCCACCAGATCGGTCCCCGCGTCTTCTCCATGTGCGTACACGAGCGTGTTCCCATCGGGCGAGAACACCGGCGTCACATTGAGTCCCGTGGATGCCGTCGCCAACCAACGAGCCTGACCCGTCGTCAGGTCGCGAAGCGCGATGCGCCAGCCTCGCTCGGTCAGCACACTGTACGCGATGAGGCGGCCGGACGGACTCCAGGCCGGGGAGAGCGCCGTTCCCGGATCGCTCACCGCGCGGTCGTCGGCGCCGTCCGTATCTACAACGTAAATACGCCCGCCACGTACGTACAGGATCCGCGACTGGGCGATCCCGCGCGTGCCGGTGATCCAGCGCTCGATCTCATCGCTCGCTCCGTGCACGCCGAGGCGCCACGTGTCGCTCCCGGGAGCGCCCTCGAGCGTAAAATCCTGCTCCTGCGCGACCTTCCCTTTGGCCACATCGTGCAACGAGACGTGCATCCCGGTGGGAAGAAGCGTGACCTGGATGGCGGCCAGGGCACCGAGCGACTTCCAGACGGCGTAGTTGATGTTGCCGGCCAGCTGCTGGGTGGTGGCGGCGGCGCTCGTCCCCGGCAGCCCGATCACCTCGACGCGGTCCGAGTAGTCGAGATCTCGCTGCAGCATCGCCTGCACCGTGTCACCCATCGTGCCCCGCACGGCGAGCACCACCACTGCGGGTTTCGTCCCCGGCTGGTAGGTGAGCCCGATGCGCACGCCGCGCGATGTATCCTGCTGCGCCCGGGCGACGACCGCGGTCGAGAGAGGGATCGCGAGGGCGAGGGCCAGCGGACGGACGCGCATCAGTGCACCACTTGCGGGTCGAAGGAGAAGATCACCGGCAGCACATCGTCACCGAAGCCGTCAGGCAGTGGGCCGAACGCGCGGGCGTTCCCGGCCGCCTCGACCGCGCCCTCGGCGTCGAGGTCGAAGGAGTAGGCGCCCGAGCGCGTCAGGAAGCGGAAGCTCGTGACCGACCCGTCGCGCCGAATGAGGAACATGACTTCGGCGCTGACGGTCGCGTTCCGGTGATCGCCGAAGTTCTTCGCCACCTGCCTGACGATATTCTCGAGGTACGCCGGATAGGGGAACTCGATCCCCTCGGTACGCACGGTCGCCACGTCCGTTCCGCGATCGCCCGTCGGCCCTCCTCCGGCGACGGGCGCAGCGGCGGCAGGCTTCGGCTTCGCCGGCACCGGCGTCGGAGTGGCCGCCGCCACCGGCTTGCGCGACGGCTCCTTCGTCGGCATCGGCATCGCTTTCGCCAGCTCCTTCGGCCGGACCGGGGGCGAGACCGCCGGAGCCGGCTCGGTCGGCGCGGCCGCCGGCACGACGATCCCTTCGACGCGCGGCCCCGCTGGCGCAGCGACGAGATTCACGTGATAGAGAGGCATGCGGGCCGGTGGAGGGGGTGGCCGAAAAGCGAACAGCGCCGCGATGAGGCCGAGATGCCCCGCCGCCGAGAAGATGAGCGGCACCGTCAGGCGCGCCCCGAGCGCCGCACGCGGGCGCGCCACGCTCACCGCGTGATATCCTCCGGCTCGGCGACGAGACCGACGTCTCCGACGCCCGAGCCCCGCATCACGGCGAGCACCTTCACCACCAGCCCGTACGAGAGTCCCTGGTCGGCGCGCAGGTAGATCCCCTCGCGCCCGCGCCGCGATGCCAGCGCCTTGAAGCTCGCCCGAAACTCGTCGTAGGTGAGACGGTTCTCGTCGACGTAGATCTGGCCGGACTTGGTGAGCGTCACGACCAGTCCGTTCTTCGCCTCGAGCGGCCGGGCTTGCGCACGCGGGAGGGCGATATCCACTCCTCCCTGCATCATGGGCGCTGCGATCATGAAGATCACCATCAGGAGCATCATCACGTCGATGAGGCTGACGACGTTGATGTCCGCGTTGAGCGGCAAGCCCCCGGCCCGACGGCGACCCAGCACCTAGATCCGTCCCTCGCGAACCATCAGCGCGATGATCTCCGTGCCGAAGCTCTCCATCTCGCTCTCCAGAAGATTCAGCCGCGCGGCAAAGAGGTTGTACCCGAAGACGGCCGGGATGGCGACGGCGAGTGCGGCGGCGGTCGAGATCAGCGCCTCCGCCACCCCGGGCGCAACGGCGCTCAGATTGCCGGAGCCCTTGACCGAGATGCCCACGAACGCATCGATCACGCCGAGCACCGTGCCGAAGAGGCCGATCAGCGGGCTGACCGAGCCGATCGTCGCCAGCCAGGGGATGAAACGCGACAGCCGGTCGCGCTCGTCGGCGATCTCCGAGTAGAGGACCAGGCGGAGCGCCTCCACCTGCGACCCGCTGAGCGGACCCATCGACGCATCGCGAAGCGCGCCCGGCTTCATCTCGGCGAAGAAGTTCACCGCCCGGGCGCAGATGCGCGCGAACGGGCTGCGCGGGTTCTTGCGCGCGAGACCGGCGACGCCTTCCAGGCTGTGCATGCGCTCGAACTCGTCCTTGAAGGACCGTCCGCCTTTCATCACGCCGCGGAACTCCAACCACTTGGCAAACATGATCGCCCAGCTCACCAGAGAGAGGACGATCAAGAACACCAGAACGGCCTTTGTGACGGTCGAGGCATTGAGAATCATGTCGACCGGCGAGGTCGGGACCGCCGCACCGACCTGAGGCACGAGGGCGGTGGTCACGCGCGGGCTCCAACGCGGCGGGCCGCGAACCAGGCGAAGGTGTCGCGCAGTCCCTGCTCGAGCTCGACCTCCGGGCGCCACCCCAACGCGGTCGCCGCCTTCTCGATGCGCACGCACGAGCGACGCTGCTCGCCCGGGCGCGGCGGCGCATGCTCGATCGGGGAGCTCGAAGCGGCGATCCGCTTCAGCGTGCTCGCCAGAGTCACGACGTCGGTCTCGATCCCCGTGCCGATATTGAAGGCACGGCTGTCGACACCGGCGATGGGGGGGAGCGAGACCCGGGAGGCGAGCACGTTCGCCCGCGCCACATCGCGCGCGTGGACGTAGTCGCGCGTCTGACGCCCGTCGCCGAAAACGGTGAGCGGGGTCTGGTCCAGAAGCCGATCACAGAAGATCGCGACGACCCCCGCTTCCCCGTGCGGATCCTGTCGCGGACCGTAGACGTTCGCATAACGAAGCGCGACGACATCGAGCCCGTGGACCCGTCCGTAGTAGCCCATGTAGTACTCCACACTCAGCTTCGCCGCACCGTACGGCGATTGCGGGTCCTTGGGGTCGCCCTCTGCCGTGGGCGGGTCGACGAGGTCGCCGTAGACGGCGCCTCCGGTGCTCGAGAAGATCACCCGGGTGGGGTGGCCCGAGGCACGCACCGCTTCGAGGAGATTCAGCGAGCCGACGACGTTCGTGCGCGCGTCGGCCAGCGGATCGGCGACCGACTTCCGCACGTCGATCTGCGCCGCCAGGTGGCAGAGGACGGAGAAGGATCCCTGCCTGACGAGCTGTGTCGCAGCCGGCGCACCGATGTCCCCTTCGACGAACCGGGCAGCCGCCGGCACCTGAGTGCGCTTCCCCGTGCTGAGATTGTCGAGCACCGTCACCGCATAGCCCTCGGAGAGGAAGGCATCGGCGACGTGGGAGCCGATGAAACCGGCGCCTCCGGTAATGAGGGCGCGTCGCTCCACCTCAGCGCTCCCTGTTCGGCAACGAGGAATCGCTCCCGGCTTCCGCCGAGTCGGTCCGCAGCGCGAACAGGTAGCGTAAGGCGTCCACGATTTCGAGCGCGCGACCATCGCCGGCGGCGGCGCGCACCCGGACGGAGGGCTCGTGCAGGAATTTGTTCATGAGGGCCCTGGAGAATTGCTCGATAGTCTCGACGTCATCGGGAGCGAGATGGCGGAGCCGGTGCATCGTCTCGGAGAGCTCGGTCGACCGCAGGGTCTCGAGACGCGAGCGGAATTCGGTTAGGACGGGGACCGCCGCCAGGCCCCCCAACCACACCCAGAAGCGTGCGACCTCCTCGTCCACGACGCGCTCCGCGTGGGGCAGCTCGGCACGCCGGCGGTCGAGGCTCGCCGACACGACGCCCTGCAAGTCATCGAGGTCGTAGAGGAAGACATTGGGGATGCGCCGCACATCGGGGGACACATCCCGCGGCAGCGCGAGATCGAGGATGCAGAGCGGCCGATCGCCGCGCTGGCGTACGGCGTCGGTGATGTGCACCGTCTCCACCACCGCGTGGGGCGATGCGGTGGAGCACAGCATGAGATCGATGAGGTGGAGCCGGCTCCAGCACTCGTCGTAATGCAGCGCTTCGGCGCCGAAGCGATGGGCGAGCTCGCAGGCGCGCTCGAAGGTGCGGTTGGCGACCACCGCCGTCTCCACCCCCTCCGACACCAGGCACTCGAGCGCCAGTGACGCCGTGTCGCCCGCGCCGAGCACCATTGCTCGGCGACCTTGAAGGGAGCCGAAGATCTTCTTGCCGAGCTGCACCGCCGCCGAGCTCACCGATGCCGCGCCACGCGCGATCGCTGTCTCCTCGCGGATGCGCGCGCTGACGTGGAGCGCCGTTTGGAAGAGGCGATTCAAGACGACGCGGGAGCCGCCACGGCTCGCTTCCCAGGCGTCGCGAACCTGCCCGTGGATCTGAGCCTCGCCGAGTATCATCGAGTCCATTCCGGCCGCGACGCGGAAGAGGTGGGCGGCGGTGTCGCGCTCGCGGCGTGCGTAGCCGTGCTTCGTCACGTCCGACCCGAGCCGGTCGGAGAAGAGCGTCCACGCCGCAAGCACGGCATCGCGCTCGCCTTCGACAGCGTAGACCTCGGTGCGGTTGCAGGTGGAGAGAACGACCATTTCGCGTGCCCCGCAGCTTTCGCGGAGCTCGCCGATGTGCGACCGCAGCTCCGACTCGGCGAAGACCAGGCGCTCGCGCACCGGAATCGGCGCCGTGCGATGATTGACGCCGGCGACGATCAACCCCACTGCCGCACCTCCTCCGGGAACTGACCGCCCTCGACGCGAGCGCAGAACCCATCGGCGAGCAGCGCGTCGGAGGCACGCCGCCAGGCGTCACGGTCTCCGCGCTCGAGTAGCTTCCGTCTGAGCGCGGCGAGCGCCACCGTCGCCTCCGCGTAGCGCGCGTCGAAGCGCTCGGCGATCGCGTCGCGAATGCGAGCGGCCGCGCCCGGAACGCCTCCCGTCGTGACCGCGACGACGACGTCACCGGAGCGATGGACGGCCGGAGTGACGCAGTTCCCGGACTCCGGCTCGTCGACCACGTTGAGCAGTCGTTTCGCCCGGCGCGCATCGGCGGCCACCCGCGCATTCGTCGCTCGATCGTCCGTCGCCGCGATCACGAGAAGCGCATCGCCGACATCGCCAGGCTGAAACGGTCGCTCGATCAACTCGAGCTTCGGCGCCGACACGCGGAGCGCCCGAAGCGCGGGGATCATCGCCGGGGCGACCACTCTGACGCGGGCCCCCGCCTCGAGGAGCCCGGCCACGCGACGCTCGGCGACCGCGCCGCCTCCGACGACGAGGGCCTCGATCGCCTCACCGTTCAACACCAGCGGGAAGCCGCTCACAGGAAGCGCCCCGGCTCAGGGTCGGCGAGGCGGAAGGCGACGTAGAGCACGACGATCGCGGCGAAGAGGATGCTCGAGACAACCGCGGCGCGGCGCGAGCTCCACCCGCCAACCACCCGGCCGGCGGTAATCGCGGTAACCGCGAGCCAGGCCGATGTCCCCCAGATGAGCTTGAGGGAGTCGGCGTCGCGGAGGGCGAACGAGTAGGCTGCCGAAAGCGCTATGCCCGCGGTGAGCGCGAGCCAGCCGGTGATCGCCGCCACGTGATTGACGCGATCGAGCGTCTCGAGCGGCGGGAAGAATCGAAAGACCGCACCGAACTGCCGGCTCCGCAACTCGCGGCGCTCGACGAGGTACATGGCGCCGGCGGCCGCCGCGGTCGCGAAGGCCGCGATGCCGACGAAAGAGAGGGCCACGTGCGACTCGAGCCAGAGCCCGGCGGCGGCGGGATCGTGCGCCGGCGTCAAGCCCGCCATCAGGCCAAAGGCGGTGGCCAACGCCGCCAGAGGAGCCGCAATGAGCGAGAGGCTGACCTCTCGCGCGAGGGCCTCGACCACCAAGAGCGAGGCAGCCATGACCAGCGCGGCAAACGACAGCGCCGGCCCGAGCCCAGTCAGTGGGAGCACACCAAAGGCTCGAACATAGGCCGCCAGACCGGCCAGGTGTGCCAGAATGCCGGCAGCGAGAAGGGTGATGACCCCGCGAACCGGCGCGGCGATTGGGCGCGCAAAGGGCGCGGCCGCTAGGCAGGCCGCGCTCACATAACATGCAATGGCAAGCAGATGGGCGACGGGAATCATTCGTCGCCGTAATCTAAGCGGGGGTGTCCAGTGGAGTGAGCCCGCACCCCCGAACGCCGCCCGAGCACCGTGCTCAGGCGGCGCTTTGCGCTACGGCATGCGCGCCGTCAGCCGGGCGTTCGTCCCGACCCGAATGGCCGGCTGCTCCTGAGCCACGATCATCGCCGTCGTTCCATAGGGCGAGACCTTGATCACCTGGACCAGGGCGATGCGGCGCTCGGGCACGGTGACGACGGCGCTGGCGATCTGGGCCTCGACCTTGGTGCGGGGGCGGTAGAGGGTAAACTGGTCGCCGACCTTCACCCCCTGCTTTTCCGTCGCGTCAAGGATCACGAGCTGCTGCTCCGTGGGCAGGATCGCGTTGGACTGCACCCAGACGACCTTGGCCTCGGTGCCGAGGAGCAATGGTGAGGGACGCGCATCCGGCGACAGGTTGAAGCGTTCGATCGGAATCACGCCGTCACCCGACTGCATGTACCCGAACTCGTTGACGACGCGCGCCAGGGTGGCTTCTCCCGCCTCGGAGACCTCGATCTCCACGACACCGGTCGGAATCATGACTCCCTGACCGTCGGCCAGCTCGTCGCCGTGGCGGAAGGTGAGAAAGTGGTCGCCGACCGAGGCGACGACATCCTTCGGGAGCGTGATGTACGCCTCTTCCTGGGGGAGCATCCGGCGCCGAATCTCGGTGAATCTGCCGATACCCGGAATCTCCGCGCTCGCCAAGACGAAACCCTGATTCACTGGACCCTTGAGCATGTCGACCCAGGGGGCGCTGTAGAACTCACCGGGGCGAACCACACCGTGCGGGAAGAGATTCGCCGAGCCGCCGAAGCGCGAGGCGTTCCGAACGCCACGCGAAAGCGATGCGGCGAAGACGGTAGCGCCGGGCTGCCCACGCGGCGCCTCCTCGGCCGCCGGCGTCTGCGCCGGGGCGGGAGCCTGCATCGTGTCCTCCGCCACCATCTGACCACCACCGGGGATCTTCAGCACCTCGCCGGGATAGATCCAGTGCGGATCCTCTACGACATCGGTGTTGAGACGGTAGATCTCGGGCCAGAGAAAGGGATCGTTCAGATACTGCTTCGCGATATCCCACAGCGTATCGCCCTTCTTGACGGTGTGGGTCTGGCCGGTTGGAGCGGCCGCCTGTTGCTCTTGCGCGGACAGCGGCGCGGCGACGACCGCCGCACCGAGTGCGGCGAGCACGAAGGACCGGATCAGAGGCGAGAGCCCGGGACGCGGATTCCGCATCGTGAGTGTGTCTCCATAAGAAAAGTACGCGCCGCCTCGTGCGAGGCGTCCTCCGCCGACGGCGGAAGCCGGGAGCCTGAGACGACGGCTAAAGACCTTGTCCGTCATGACGATCCCTGAGGTCGAGACGAGTTCCGCCTTGGGCTGGTAACTCTTGAACCGGTGGGGGTCCGGCCCGTGTCAGCCCGTCCCCAGATCGCCAGCGTAGCGCATCTCGTTGTTTTCCACGAAACCGAGCCCGAGGTAGAGGGGACGCCCCTCGTCGGACGCGTGGAGGACGAGCCGCGCCACACCCCGTTCGCGGGCCCAGCCGAGGACGTGGCGCACGAGGAGGGTAGCCAGGCCGCGCCTCCGCCACCCCTTCTCGGTAAAGACGTTCATGATCAAGCCTTGAGGGCCCCGAGAGACATCTGTCCCCCCGCCCGCGGGGGTCGGAAGGAGGGTGGTGAGCAGGACGCCAGCACCGGCGATGATCTCCCGTGGGCGATCGGGAGGTGTGGCCAACCAGCCGTGGTACTCACCCGCCGGGATCGCGCGTTCGAAATAGCTCTGCGCCGCCGTGAGCATCGCCTGGTACGCATCGCCTCGGAGCGTGCCCATGTCGCGAAACATCTCGGCCCGATGGCGCGCGAGGAGTGCGGCGTCTGCAGCACTTGCCGGGCGGATCACAGTTGGCGTGGTCACAGACCGATTCGTCGCGCGTACGTCGAAGAGTCCTGCGAGGGAAAGACGGCCGGGAGCTGGGCGAGCTCCCGGCCGCAGAAGGAAACACTGGCTACTGAACGCCGCGGTCAGAACGGCAGGTCGTCGTCCTCTTCCTCGACCGACGCGCGGAAATCCTCGAAGTCGCCTGCGCCCGCCCCCGCCGTGCTCTTGGCGCGATCCCCCGCCGGCGCCCGACTGCGCGCACCGCCGTTCTCCGAATCCACCTCGCCGGCCGAACCACCACGTCCGGAGAGCATGATCATTTCCCGGACGTTGATCTCGGTGCTGTACCGGGTCTGGCCCTCCTTGTCCTGCCACTGGCGGTATTCGATGCGCCCTTCGACGTACACCTTGTCGCCCTTCTTGAGATAGCGCTCGACGATGTCGGCGAGTTGAGAGGCCTTGCTGTTCCACACGACACACCGATGCCACTCGGTCTTCTCCTGCTTCTCGCCGGCCTGACTGTTCCACGTTCTACTCGTGGCCAAGGAGAATGTGGCGACGCGGTTGCCGCCGGTGGTGGAGCGGACCTCCGGGTCGGCTCCGAGATTCCCGATGAGAGTGACCTTGTTCAAGCTGCGGCTCACAGTTCCTCCTGGCGGGGCGCTCTTGCTCGTCATTGACAGTATACCGGACCGGCGACGGCCGCGCCAACGAATTACCGCCGTCGAACTCCTTCCACTGCCGGCGTCTCCGGAGACGCCGCGGCGGAGATCTCGCTTCGCAGGAGAATCGCGTCCTCGAGCGGACGCCGGTAGTAGCCGCGGCGCCGTCCGATCTCCACGAACCCTCGCCGCGCATAGAGAGCGCGGGCGGCGGCATTCGACTCGCGGACTTCGAGGTAGACGGTCCGAACGCCGTGCCCGCGCGCGGTGTCCAGCGCTGCGTCGAGCAGGCTCCGACCCACGCCCCCGCGTCGGGCTTCCGGCGCGACCGCCAGATTGGCGATCTCCGCCTCGTCCGCCACCATCCACGCGACGATGTACCCGATCACCCGGTCCGCCCCGTCGCGCGCCACCGCGAAGTAGACGCGAGGCTCCTCGATCAGGCTGCCGAAGGTCCGAGCGCTCCAGGGGTCGCTGAAGGAGACCTGCTCGATGTCGGCGACGCGACGAAGATCCTCGCGCATCGCGAGGGCGACCGTCACCGCCGATCGCGCCACGTGACGCCCGTCCTCGTCAGGCATGGAGGGGCCGCCCATGGGCCTTCTCCCAGCGCGCTTGGGCCTCGGCCATCCGTCCGTAGTCCGGCTCCCAGCTGTCGAGCGAGACGACGACCGGGGCGGCGCCGCCTGTCGTCAGGCGCGCAACGCCGGCGGCACGCGGCGCCGCCGCCAGCTCCTCGTCCGGCCCGATCAACCGCGCGCCGAGCTGCGCCGCGAGGGCGTTCGCCTCCGCGCGCGCGGCGAGCCGCGAGGGGGCGAGGGGCTCGACGCGGCCGGCGCTCGTCTCGAAGACGGCCGCGAAGACATCGCCTCGCAGGGCGTCGAGGAGAGCGACATACCGTCCCGGGGGAAGATCGACGCTCGCGACGATGAGAGCGAGCGACGAGACGGAAGCGAGGGGGAGGCCGCGCGCCAGGCATATCCCCTTGGCGATCGAGGCCCCCATTCTGAGGCCGGTAAATCCGCCGGGGCCACCGCCGCAGACAACCCCCTCCAGCTCGTCGATCGGGACGGCGGCGACCGCCAGCAACTCAGCCACGGCCGGGAGGAGGCGCTCGTCGCGCGAGCGCCCCATCGGCGTTTGCTGCTCACCGAGCACCTCGGTGCCTCGAACCAGGGCCACGCTGCCGACGGAGGTGGAGGCATCGATCACCAACGTGAGCGGCCCAGTCATCCGGCGAGCAAGAGCCGGCGGGACGGATCCGCGGAGTCGTGCTCGAGCTCGATGGAGACTGCCTGGGCCGGGAGCCGATCGCCGGCGCGCTCCGGCCACTCGATGAGCACCAGCGCATGCGCGCTAATCAGCTCGTGCCAACCGATGTTCGTCAGCTCGCCCGGGCTCGTCAGGCGGTAGAGATCGAGATGATAGACCGGGAAGGGGGCGCCCGCGTACTCGTTCACGATGGTGAAGGTCGGGCTTGTGACGGGGTCGGTCACCCCCACCCCGTGACAGATCGCCTGAACGAGTGTGGTCTTCCCCGCGCCGAGATCGCCTGAAATCAGCACCACGAGTGGCGCCCGGACTGCTCGGCCGAAGCGCTCGCCCCAGGCGATGAGCTCCTCCCGCGTGAGTGCGATCCGGCCATGGTCGGCCAGCGGAGGGACGACGTGGTGGTACGGGGCGAGCACTACCGTGGCGCTCGAATCCGGCTGAGCCCCTCGCCGCGCTTCGCTCCGCCGGAGCCACCGCCGCTGCCGCCTGCCCTCCCGTCCCCCTTCCCGCCCGCGCCTCCCCGCGCCTTGAGCTCGAAGAGCTGGTCGCGCAGCGCCGCCGCCGCTTCGAAGTCGAGGTTCGCGGCCGCCTCGCGCATCTGCTGCTCCACGAGGGCGATCAGCGCCTCGTTGTCCATCTCGCTCGCGTAGCTCGCCACGCGCTCGGCGACTCGGCGGCCCCGCTCGTCGCGCTCGGTGCGCGCGTCGGCGACCCGGGTAGTGAAGCGTACCTGCTCGGTGCTCTTGACCACGGACCGCGGCGTCACGCCGTGCTCGGCGTTGAACGCGCGCTGCAGCTCTCGGCGGCGCTTCGTCTCCTCGATCGAGCGCTGCATCGAGCCCGTCATCCTGTCGGCGTAGAAGATCGCCCGCCCCTCGACATTCCGCGCCGCGCGCCCGACCGTCTGGATCAGCGACCGGTCGCTCCGCAGGAAGCCCTCCTGATCCGCGTCGAGAACGGCCACCAGCGACACCTCGGGAAGGTCCAGCCCCTCGCGCAGCAGGTTGATGCCGACGAGCACGTCGAACTCTCCGAGGCGCAGGCCGCGCACGATCTCCATCCTCTCGATCGCATCGATGTCGGAGTGCATGTAGCGGACGCGCACGCCCATCTGCTGTAGGTAGTCGGTCAGGTCCTCGGCCATTCGCTTCGTGAGCGTCGTGACGAGCACTCGCTCGCCGCGCCGCTCGCGGAGCCGAATCTCGCCGAGGAGGTCGTCCACCTGCCCGCGCACGGGGCGCACCTCGATTTCCGGGTCGAGGAGTCCCGTCGGCCGGATGATCTGTTCGACCACCACCCCCTCAGCCAGCTGGAGCTCGAGCTCGCCCGGGGTCGCCGACACGAAGATTGCGCGCGGCGTGAGCGCGAGAAACTCGTCGAACATGAGCGGTCGATTGTCGAGCGCGCTCTGAAGGCGGAAGCCGTACTCGACGAGCGTGAGCTTCCGGGCCCGGTCGCCATTGAACATGCCCGCGACCTGCGGCAGCGTGACGTGCGACTCGTCGACCACCACGAGAAAGTCCTCGGGGAAGTAATCGAAGAGGCAGGCGGGCCGCTCTCCCGCCTGGCGACCGGAGAGATGCCTCGAGTAGTTCTCGATTCCGGCGCAGGTGCCGATCTCGAGCATCATCTCGACGTCGAAATGGGTGCGCGACTCGAGGCGCTGCGCCTCGAGGAGCTTCCCCGCCTCGCGCAGCTCGGCCAGTCGTCCGGTCAGCTCCGTTCGGATGAGGGTGACGGCGCGCTCGAGCGTCGGGCGTGACGTGACGAAGTGCTTCGCCGGATAGATGGCGGCTTTGTCCAGCTCGGCGATCGTCTTCCCCGTGGTGACGTCGATCTTCGAGATCCGCTCGACCTGGTCACCCCACATCTCGATCCGGACCGCCTGCTCCTCGTACGCCGGGAGGATCTCGACCGTATCCCCTCTGACGCGGAAGGTGCCGCGCTCGAAGGCCACGTCGTTGCGCGAATACTGGATCGCCACCAGCGCGCGGAGAATGTCATCGCGTCCACGCACCTCGCCCCGCGACACGCTCACCATGCGCTCTCGATACTCGGCGGGATCGCCCAACCCGTAGATGGCCGAGACGGTGGCGACGATGATGACGTCGTTGCGCTCCATCAGGCTCGAGGTCGCGCGCAAGCGAAGACGGTCGATGTCCTCGTTGATCGACGCGTCCTTCTCGATGTACGTGTCGCTCGCCGGGACGTAGGCCTCGGGCTGATAGTAGTCGTAGTACGAGATGAAGTACTCGACCGCGTTGTTGGGGAAGAAGCTCTTGAGCTCTCCGTAGAGTTGCGCCGCGAGCGTCTTGTTGTGGGAGAGCACGAGCGTCGGACGCCCAAAATGCTGGATGACGTTGGCGATCGTCATCGTCTTCCCCGAGCCGGTGACGCCGAGGAGCGCCTGGAAGCGGTCGCCTCGATCGAGCCCGGCGCTCAGCTCACCGATCGCGCGGGGCTGATCGCCCGCGGGCTCGAATGGCGCGCGGAGGTCGAATGCTGGGGACATGTCGGGAAGTTAAGTCAGGGAGCAAGGAGAAGTCGTGGACGCGTCAGCCAAGGCGCCAGCGGCTTCCGGCGCTGCCCTACTCGGCCGCCACTCTCTCGCGGCGAGAGACATCGCTCACGCCCTTCACCTTGCGCACGGCCCGAATGATCTTCTGCAGGTGGTTGAGGTTCTCGACCTCCACCAGGATGGAGCCCGACACGCCGCCACCATCGCCGCTTCTCAGCTCCATGCTCTTGATGTTGGTTCCGCTCGCCGACACCGCCTCCGCCACGTCCGCGTAGAGGCCGCGGCGGTCGGAGCCCTCCACGGCCAGCCGGACCAGAAAGATCTCGCCCTCCATCTCCTGCCAGTCGATGTCCAGGCGGCGCTCCGGCTCGTCGGAGAGCATGAGCACGTTCGGGCAGTCGGCGCGGTGAATGGACACCCCGCGTCCGCGAGTGACGTACCCCACCACCGGATCGCCAGGCACCGGCTGACAGCACTGGGAATAGCGCACCATCAGCCCGTCGACGCCCTGAATCCGGACCCCACGCCCGGTGCCACGCATGCGTCGCACGAGGCGCTCGAAGGCGCTGGCCTTCGGTGGCGGCTCGTTCCCCGCCTCGAGGTTCGGGTAGAGGGCCTTCAGAACGACCGACACGTGGACATCGCCCTGCCCCACCGAGGCGATGAGGTGCCGGGTATCGGTGAGCGAAAGGCTCTTGGCAGCGCGCGTCAGCGCCTCGTCGTCGGGCCGGGCGAGGCTCCGGCGCCGGATCTCCCGATCGAGCATTTCCCGTCCGAGCCGGACAGAGGTGCTCTGCTCCTCCTGTCGGATCCAGGAGCGGATCTTGTGTCGTGCTCGACCGGTGCGCACGTGCGCGAGCCAGTCGCGGCTTGGCCGCGCCGTGGGCGAGGTGAGAATCTCGACCGTATCGGAGCTCCGGAGCTGGCGCGAGAGGGGCGCGATTCGGCCGTTCACCTTGGCGCCGTTGCAATGAAGCCCGACCTCGGTGTGGACGGCGAAGGCGAAGTCGATCGGCGTCGCCCCTTCCGGGAGCTCGACCACGTCCCCGGTGGGCGTGAGCACGAAGATCTCCTTCTGGTAGAGGTCGAGCTTGAGGAATTCCAGGAACTCGTCAGGGTTCTTGGCGTCGAGCTGGAACTCGAGGATCTGTCGGAGCCAGCTCACATCGCGCTCCGCCTTGTCGTTGTCCTTCCTACCGCCCTTGTAAAGCCAGTGGGCGGCGATTCCGTACTCGGCGGTCTGGTGCATCTCGCGCGTGCGAATCTGAACTTCGTAGAGCTGCCGCGCCGGGCCGAAGACCGTGGTGTGGAGCGACTGGTAGCCATTCGACTTCGGCTGCGCGATGTAGTCCTTGATCCGCTCCTGGAGCGGCGTCCACCCCTCGTGAATCACGCCCAGGGCGTGGTAGCAGTCCGGCACCGTGTTCACGAGGACGCGAACGGCCATGAGGTCGTAGATCTCCTCGTACGGCTTGTTGCGCTGCCGCATCTTCTTCCAGATCGACCAGAGGTGCTTCGGTCGTCCGACGACCTCCACCTGCGGAATGCCGGCCTTCTTGAGCTCGCGCTCGAGCGGAACCGCGAACTGCGTGATCAACTGCTCACGCTGCCCGCGCTTCTGCGAGATGAGCTTCGCCAGCGCCTTGTACTCGGTGGGCTCGATGTACTTGAAGGAGAGGTCCTCGAGCTCCCACCGGAGCCGCGCCATACCGAAGCGGTGGGCCATGGGCGCGTAGAGATCCATCGTCTCCTGCGCAATCCGGCGCCGCTTGTCCTCGGCGAGGTAGTCGAGGGTCCGCATGTTGTGCAGGCGATCGGCCAGCTTGATGAGGATCACCCGAACGTCCTTGGCGATCGAGAGCAGGAGCTTCCGGTAGTTCTCGACCTGCCGTTCCTCGCGCGAGCGGAAGTTCAGGTTCCCGATCTTGGTGACGCCGTCGACGATCTGGGCGATCTCCGGGCCGAACTCGCGCTCGATCGACTCCACCGTCGCATCGGTGTCCTCGACCACGTCATGGATGAGGCCGGAGGCTACCGTGGTGGAGTCGAGGTGGAGCTCGGCGAGGATCTTGGCCACCTCCACGCAGTGGACGACGTAGTTCTCGCCTGACGAGCGCTTCTGCCCCTGGTGCGCGTGCTCGCTGAACCGGTAGGCGCGCGCGAGCAAATCACCGTCGAGCCGCGAGAGCAGCTCGTCGCTGAGGTCCCAGCCCGGAATGATCGAGCGCAGCGCCGTCGCCGTCACAGCAAGCCACTCTCCGCAAAGCTGGTGTAGCGCCCACGTCCCACGATCACGTGATCGTGCACCGGGATGTCGAGCACCCGGCCGGCGGCCATCAGTTGCTCGGTCACCAGCCGATCATCCGCCGAGGGCGTCGGATCGCCGCTCGGATGGTTGTGCACGAGGATGATCGCCGCCGCTCGCTCGGCGATCGCCTCGCGAAAGACCTCGCGCGGGTGGACGAGCGAGGAGTTGAGGATCCCGCGCGTGACCGTCACATCGCGCTCCAGCCGGTGCTGCGAATCGAGAACCGCCACATGGAACTCCTCCACCGGGAGGTCCTCGAGGCGCGGGGAGTAGACCGCAAAGACGTCGCGCGGCGATCGCATCGGGGCACCATCCTCACGTGCCTCGGCGGCCAGCCGCCGCCCGAGCTCGAGCGCCGCATGAATGACCGCGGCGCGCGCGCTCCCGACGCCCCGCATCGTGGTCAAGGCCGCCAGCGGCTGCGCCGCGATGCGTCGCAGCGATCCTCCGGACATGGCCAACACGTCCTGACCCACACCCAGGGCCGATCGCCCGCCTGTGCCCGTTCCCAGCAGGATCGCGATCAGCTCTGCGACGCTGAGCGACTGTGCGCCGTGCGCACGGAGCCGCTCGCGCGGACGCTCGGCGCGCGGCAACTCTCTAATACTTAACGCTTTCTCTCTCTCCAAGCCAGCCATCATTCGATGCCTCGCGCACTTCCGTTTGTTTCTTTGTGATAGAACTTGAGGCCGCGGCCCCCGGCCAGGCGATCGGCATGGTAGCGCGAGGACTGGTCCTCTCAGCCATCGCTTTCTCCTCTCTCCTAAAGAAAAACGCCCGCACGGCGCGGGCGTTTCGAAGTCGAGGCACGTCCCTCGGCCCTGAGCGGCCGCCCGCCGAGGAGGCTAGGCGTTCGCGCCGTGGCATTTCTTGTACTTCTTTCCCGAGCCGCACGGGCACGGATCGTTCCGCCCGACGTTGCCCCAGGAGCCCGACTTGGGCGCGGGCGAGTCGATGCTCCGCAGGCGCCCGGCGCCCACGACCGTCGGCGCCTTTCTGGGCGGCGGCGGCTTCACATCGACCGCGCCCTCCGACACCGGCGCTGCCGCCGGAACGGCGGCGCCGCCGTCGCCGGAGCCCGAGGCGTCCGCCTCCTCGAGCACACCGAGCGCGTTGAAGCGCTTGGCCGGGCGCGCAGACCTGCCATCTCCACCATTTGGTCCGCTTCCCCTCGCCCCGGCGCCCGCAGCCGCCAACTCCGGCGGCGGCTCGAACACGATCTGCGCGCGCAGGAAGCGCTCGGCGAAGCTGTTGTAGATGTCCGTCATGAGGTCGACGAACATGTTGTACGCCTCGTGCTTGTACTCGATGAGCGGGTCCTTCTGCCCCCACGACCGGTAGTGGATGGCGGCCCGGAGCTGATCCAGATCGTAGAGATGATCCTTCCACTTCTCGTCGAGCACGTTGAGCATGACCAGGGAGAGCAGCTGTGCTTCGTACTCGCCGAGGCTCGTGCACTTCGCATCGAAGGCGACGTTCCCCGCTGCGCGCGCCTGCTCGATGGCCTGCTCCACCGTCCCCGGCCGCTCAGCCGCGCCATCCTCGAACGACGGCACCGAGAGCAGGTAGTGCATCAGCAGCTGTTGGCGGAGCAGGCCGAAGTCCCAGTCGTCGCTCGTCTCGTAGTCCTCGAGGGCGTTCTCGACTCGGCGGTCGATTGCCTTCTCGACCATCTTCCGCGCCTCGCCCTTGAGCTCCTGCCCGCCCTCGAGGGCGAAGGATCGCAGCGAGTAGACCACCTCGCGCTGCTGATTCATGACGTCGTCGAACTCGAGCAGCCGCTTGCGCAGCTGGAAGTTCTGCAGCTCGACGCGCTTCTGTGCCTGCTCGATCGCTCTCGTGATCCAGGGGTGCGTCAGGACCTCTCCCTCCTGCGCGCCGAGCCGATCCATGAGCTTGGCGATCCGCTCGGACCCGAAGAGGCGCATGAGATCATCTTCGAGCGAGAGGAAGAACTGCGACGCCCCCGGATCTCCCTGACGCCCGGATCGGCCGCGGAGCTGACGATCGATGCGCCGCGACTCATGGCGCTCCGACCCGAGGATGTGAAGTCCGCCCAGCTCGACCACGTCCACGGGCTTCCCCTCCGGATCCTTCACCTGCGACGGCCTCGCCTCGGTGACTCCCGGACCGAGTTTGATGTCGGTGCCGCGACCGGCCATGTTCGTCGCGATCGTCACCGTCCCCGGCTGCCCCGCCTCCGCAACAATCTCCGCCTCGCGCTGGTGGTACTTCGCGTTGAGGACGTTGTGCTTCAGACCGGCGCGTTGGAACATGCGCGACAGGGTCTCCGAGACATCGACGTTGACCGTGCCGACGAGCACGGGATACCCGAGCCCGTGCAGGCGCTGGGTCTCCTCGAGGATCGCGTTGTACTTCTCGCGCCGAGTCTTGTAGATGTGATCTTGGCGGTCTTCGCGAATCACCGGCCGGTTGGTGGGGATGACCGACACAGCCAGGGTGTAGATGTCGTGGAACTCGGTCTCCTCGGTCTCGGCGGTGCCGGTCATGCCCGCCAGCTTCTCGTACATGCGGAAGAAGTTCTGGATAGTGATGGTGGCGAGCGTCTGCGTCTCCCCCTTCACCTGAACGCCTTCCTTGGCCTCGACCGCCTGGTGCAAGCCCTCCGACCAGCGGCGGCCGGGCATCGTGCGTCCCGTGAACTCGTCGACGATCAGCACCTGCCCTTCCTGCACGACGTAGTTGACGTCCTTCTCGTAGAGCGCGTGCGCGCGCAGGAGCTGGTGGATGATGTTGAGCTTCTCGCTCTTGAGCGCGTACTCCCGCTCGAGCGCGCTCCGCGCATCGATCTTCTCCTGCGGGCGGAGCCCCGGATCGTGCTCGACGCGGTGGATCCCTTCGGCGATGTCGGGGAGGACGAAGGCGTCGTGATCCGCGGGTGACATGAAGTCGACGCCGCGATCGGTGAGGTGCACGGTGTGCCCCTTCTCGTCGAGCACGAAGAGGAGTCGCTCCTCCAAGTCGCGATAGATCTGCTTGGCCACCGGCTGCTTGCGATCGGCGATGTGCTCGAGCTCCATCTTCTGCACCATCTGCTTCACGCCCGGCTCCTGCAGCATCTTGAGGAGGCGCTTGTTCTTCGGCGCGCCGAGCTGCGCCTGATAGAGCCGGAGCGCCGCCGTCCCCTCATCCTCCTGCTTCATCGCCGTCTCGGCTTCGCCGACGAGCCGGTTCGCCTCTTCCGTCTGCGCCCGCACGAGTCGAGCGACGACGTTGTTGTACTCGCGGTACCGCTCGTCGCTCTCATTCCCAACCGGGCCGGAGATGATGAGCGGCGTGCGCGCTTCATCGATCAGCACCGAGTCCACTTCATCGACGATCGCGTAGAAGTGGCCGCGTTGCACGCGCTGGTCGAGCGAGAGCACCATGTTGTCGCGGAGATAATCGAACCCGAACTCGTTGTTGGTGCCGTAGGTGATGTCGCAGAGATAGGCGGCGCGACGCTCCGGCGAGTTCGGCTCGGTGTCATCGATGCAGCCGACGGTGAGGCCGAGGTACTTGTACACGTGCCCCATCCACTGCGAGTCGCGACGGGCGAGGTAGGAATTCACCGTCACCAAGTGCGCTCCCTTCCCGGCGAGCGCGTTCAGGTAGAGCGGCAGGGTGGCAACGAGGGTCTTCCCCTCTCCGGTCGCCATCTCGGCGATGCGGCCGAAGTGGAGCTGAATGCCTCCGATCAGCTGGACATCGTAGTGAACCATGTTCCACTCGATGTCGTGGCCGGTGACCTCCACGTGGCTCCCCACGAGGCGGCGGGCAGCCTCGCGAACGGTAGCGAACGCTTCGGGAAGGATCTCGTCCAGAACGTCGCTCAGCGCCTCTCGGAGCCTCCCCTCGGCTCCTCCTTTGCCGTCGCCGCCGCTCAACTCGTCATCGATCCGCTCGCGCTCGGCAGCATCCGTGGCGGTGCGCTTCCTCTCCTTGAGGGCCGCGATCTCGGCTTCGATCTCCGCCACGCGCTCGCGGACGATGCCGCGCAGCCGTTCCGTCTGTCCCTGAAGCTGGATCTCGGTGACGGAATGGAGCCGCTCGTACTCCTTGTTGATCTCCTCCACGATCGGCTGCACGCGCTTCATCTCGCGCTCGTGCCGTGTGCCGAAGATCGTCGTCGCGATTTTCTTGAGCATTCACACCCTCTATCGGTACAGCCCGGTCGACGCGATATAGTCGGCCACGGCGTCGGTCACGAAGCCATGAATCGACTGACCGGCGCGGACCCGAGCCCGTATCTCGGTGGACGAGATGTCGACTCGTCGCGTGGAGAGACGACGGTATCGACCCGTCGCCGCCGCTGGCGGCCCTGACGCGTCACCGCGCGTCAACACGACGATGGAGGCCAGCTCCGCCAATCGCTTTGCGTCTCGCCACGTCGCGATCTGCCCGGCGAGGTCCTCGCCAATCAGCAAGAAGAAGGACGCTCCAGGATGACGAGCGGACAGCTCGGTCAAAGTGTCGACACTGTAAGATAACCCCGGACGATCCAATTCGGCCCGTTCGGCCTCGAATCGAGCGTCGGTGCCGACGGTGAGCTCGACCATCCTCATGCGATCGGCCGGCGAGGCGACGATCGTGCCGGTCTTGAGGGGCTGGGCGGCCGCCGGCACGAAGAGCAGGCGCTCGAGCTCCAGGTGCTCGAAGGCGTCGGACGCGGCGAGCAGGTGCCCCAGGTGCGGCGGGTCGAAGCTGCCGCCGAGGATCCCGAGGCGCACGTCGCTAGGGAGGCGTGGTGCCGGCGCGTTCGAGCGGCGGAGCGCCTTGCGAAGGGGCGGCGGTGCGCTGCTCGGGCGTCTGGGCGGGGGTCGCCGGAGCAGGCGCCTGCTGTGCCGGTGTCGCGATCGGGGTAGCCGGCTGCTTCTCCGCGGGACACTCGGAGTGCACGTCACCGTCGCCGGGATACTTCGAGTTCAGGGTGGCGCAGGTCTCGGCCATCTCCTCCCGGTACTTGATCGCGCGGTACGACTGCACCAGCCCGATGAGAGCCGACTTGGCATGCTGGGTCTGGGCATACTGCTGGACGACGTACTTGTAGTAGATGATCGCAGAGTCGTACGCCTTGCGTCGCTGATAGAGCTTCCCGGTGTCGTACGACTTCTTGGCGAACCACTCGTTCAACTTGTTGATCTGCTTCTGCGCCGAGTCCCGGAGCGGGGAGTCCGGGTACGCGACCATGAAGCTGGTGAAGGTGCTGAGCGCCGTTTCTCCGTACTCGGCATCGAGTGACGGCCGCTTCCAGAGACGGGAATAGGAGATCCCGGCCTGGTACGTGGCATCGTCCGCGAGCGTGTCCTCCGGGAATGCCTCAGGAAGACGCGAGTAGGCCTGGGCCGCCAGGATGAACTCGTTCTTCCCTTCGTGGGCCTGCCCCAAGTAGAAGTAGGACTCGGGGAGGAGCGGGTCGCGCGCCGGCAGCGTCGTCGTCAGGCGCTCGAAGCCCGCGACGGCGTTGTCCCAGTGCTCTCCGTGGAGCTCCTTGAGCGACGCATCGAACAGCGCCTGGTTCGAGGTGTACTTGATCGGCTCGAAGTGCGGCCGGCAGGCCACCGCCGTGAGCAGTGACAGGGAAAGAAGCCGGTGGAGTCGGCGGCGAGGCATGACGGCTCTGATACCCGACACGGGAATCGCGGTTCAGCGAATGCCGCTGGCGCGGCGCGCGACATCGGTGCCGTTCATCGCGCGATACCACGACACGAATTGGCGCACCCCCTCCGCGACCGCCACGCCGGGGCGATAGCCAAGGAGGGCGCGGGCACGCGAAATGTCGGCACATGTCCGCCGCACGTCGCCGAGCTGCGCTGGCTGCCGGTCGAGGATCGCTCGGCACCCGGTCGCCTGCTCGAGCAGGGTCACCAACTCCGACAGCGTCGTCGTCGCCGACTCCCCGAGATTGAAGATCTCGTGCCGGAGCGACACGGAGCGCGTTCGCTCCACCGCTCCCAGGATTCCCTGAAGGATGTCGCCGATGAACGTATAGTCGCGCGAGTCGCTTCCGTCCCCGAAGAATGGCACAGGCGAGCCGGCGAGCATGAGGCGTGTGAATTTGTGTATGGCCAAGTCGGGTCGCTGACGGGGGCCGTAGACGGTGAAAAGCCGGAGCGAGATGACACGCGCTTCAGGATACAACTGCGCGTGGCTCTCACACACTAGCTCCGCCGCGCGCTTGGTGGCGGCATACGGGCTCACTGGCTGAACGGCGGCGTCGTCCTCCCGGAAGGGGGGCTGGGAGGAGTTGCCGTACACCGACGAGCTCGACGCCGCGACCACGCGTGTCGTGCCGGCCTGCCTGGCCGCCTCCAGGATCACGGCGGTCCCGCGAACGTTGACGTCCGCGTAGCCTGCTGGATCGGCGATCGAAGGCCGCACGCCCGCCTTCGCCGCGAAGTGCAGGACGATTTCGGGGCGAAACTCGCCGAGAGCACGGCGCATGCCGGCGTCATCGCGGATGTCCGCCTCGACGAGCGTGAAGCGCGGATTGACGAGCGCCGCCTCCACGTTCGCGCGCTTGACCTCCTCGCGGTAGAACGGATCGAAGTTGTCGATGCCGAGCACGGTGTCGCCGCGCGCCAGCAAGGCATCGACGACGTGCGAGCCGATGAAGCCCGCCGCCCCCGTGACAACGACGCGCTCAGACATTCGACTGCAGCCGATCCCGATCGAGTGCGCGGAAGTACTCGATCGTTCGGGACACGCCATCCTGGAGCGTCACCTTCGGCTCCCACTTGAGGATCGAGCGCGCGCGTGTGATGTCCGGCCGGCGAACCTTGGGATCGTCCTCGGGGAGCGGCTTCTGCACGATCGGCACTGTGGCGCCGGTGAGCTGCAGCACGACCTCCGCCAACTGCCGCACCGTGTACTCGGTCGGGTTCCCCACATTCGTCGGCTCGGTGCAGTCCGAGTTGAAGAGGCGGTAAATCCCCTCCACCTCGTCGCTCACGTAGCAGAAGCTCCTCGTCTGCGAGCCGTCGCCGTAGATGGTGATCGGCTCTCCGCCCAACGCCTGGACGATGAAGTTCGAGACGACCCGCCCATCGCGGGGGCGCATCCGCGGACCGTAGGTGTTGAAGATCCGAACGATGCGTGTGTCGAGGCCATGGTAGCGGTGATAGGCCATTGTCAGCGCTTCGGCGAAGCGCTTCGCCTCGTCGTACACACCGCGCGGGCCGACGGGGTTCACGTTCCCCCAGTACGACTCCGGTTGCGGGTGCACGAGGGGATCGCCGTAGACCTCCGATGTGGAGGCGAGGAAGAAGCGCGCCTTCTTCTCCTTGGCGAGTCCGAGCGCGTTGTGCGTGCCCAGTGCGCCGACCTTGAGTGTCGGGATCGGCAACTCGAGGTAATCGATCGGGCTGGCGGGCGATGCGAAGTGCAGCACACCATCGAGCGGTCCAGCGACGTAGGTGTAGGTCGAGATGTTGTGCCGCACGAACTCGAAGCGATCGTTTCCCATCAGGTGGGCGAGGTTGTCGGGGTGCCCGGTGATGAAGTTGTCCAGCCCGACCACCCGATGGCCGTCGGCGAGAAAGCGGTCGCAGAGGTGGGAGCCCAGGAAGCCCGCGGCCCCAGTGATCAGCACGCGCACGCTCAGCTCCTCCCGATCGAGAGGTAGGTGAACCCGAGCGACGACATCTTCTGCGGATCGTACAGGTTGCGCCCGTCGACCACGATCGGGCGGCGGAGCGTCGTGCGCATGCGGGCGAAGTCCGGATGCCGATACTCGTTCCAGTCGGTCACGACCACGAGGGCGTCGGCGCCGGTGAGGGCCGCGTAGCTGCTGTCGGCGTACGCGATGCGGTCGCCCAGGCGCCGCTTCGCCTCGTGCATGGCGACCGGGTCGTGCGCGACAACCTTCGCCTGAGCGCCGGCCAACTCCTCGACGAGTGTCAGCGCGGGAGAGTCGCGCATGTCGTCCGTCTGCGGCTTGAAGGCGAGCCCCCAGACGGCGATCGTCGCGCCGGACAGCGTTCCGCCGAGGGCCGATCGAAGCTTCTCGAAGAGCCGGTGCTTCTGGCGCTCGTTCGCCGCCTCGACGGCCCGCAGCACCTCCAGCCGCGAGGTGTGCTCCTCTGCGGTGCGCAGCAAGGCGCGGACATCTTTCGGGAAGCAGGAGCCGCCATAGCCCGGACCGGGGAAGAGAAAGGATGGGCCGATGCGCGCGTCGCTTCCGATTCCCTTCCGGACGTTGTCGACGTTGGCGCCGACCTGCTCGCAGAGATTGGCGATCTCGTTCATGAACGAAATGCGCGTCGCCAGCATGGCGTTGGCGGCGTACTTCGTCATCTCCGCCGAGGGAATGTCCATGAAGATGATCGGCTTTCCGGTCCGAACGAACGGTGCGTACAGCTCCGTCATGACGGAGCGGGCGTGATCGGTGGAGGTGCCGAGTACGACCCGGTCCGGCTTCAGGAAGTCGTCGACCGCCGCCCCCTCCTTGAGAAATTCGGGGTTGCTGCAGACGTGAAAGGGATGCTTGGCGTTTCGCGCCACCGCCTCCGATACCTTCTCCGCGGTCCCGACCGGGACGGTCGACTTGGTGACAACCACCACCTCGCGCTTCATATGTCGGCCGATCGCGTCCGCGACATCGAGCACGTGCCGGAGGTCCGCCGAGCCATCCTCGTCAGGCGGAGTGCCGACGGCGATGAAGATCACTTCGGCGCCGGCAACGGCGGCGCCGACATCGGTGGTAAAGGAGAGGCGTCCCTGGGCCTGGTTGCGCTCGACGAGCCCCGGAAGCCCGGGCTCGTAGATCGGAAGGACGTTGCGCTTCAAGCCCTCGATCTTGGCGCGATCGACATCGGCGCAGGTGACGTCGTTACCCGTCTCGGCCAGGCAGGCGCCGACGACGAGGCCGACGTACCCGGTGCCGACGACCGTGATGTTCATCTCTGAGAGCGTCGCATGAAGGTGGCATGGAGCGCAGAACTGGGTACAGCCATTGAACTTACGCCTCGCGCTCCCCCCGTGGTAGTGCCCCCGTGCTCATCCGCAGCAGGAACCCCTTCGCCTGCGGCCGGAACGACTACCAGGGATAGTGGAAGCGATAGCTGCCGGTGAGCCGCAGGCTGGCGTAGGTGCCCGACGGCACCGGCACGTTGTTCACGTTGACGATATTCGCCAGCGCGAAGTCGAGGGTCACCGGGAAAGTCGGGTGAGCCCACGTCGCACTCAGATCGCCGAGCCACGCCCCCTGAACGTCCGGACGATCCGGAGTCACCGGCGGGTAGGGCGCACCGACCTGACCTTCGCGATTGGCCGGCGGGCGATGGTCGATGCGGAGCGCCCCATGCCGCCAACGCGAGAGCGATCCTTGGAGCTGAAGGCGTCCGCTCGGCCACACTTCGAAAAGGCCGGTCGCCATGTCGGCGCCAGGACCGAGCTCCGAACCGATCGGCTGGTTGTACGCTTGGAAGACCTTCGTGTAGAACGGCTCGAGGTACGTGAAGCTCGACAAGCGGCGGTACTGCACGCCAACCGATGACCCGCTCAGCAGCGGGATCGGATATGTCGCCTTGAAGTTCCAACCGAGGAGATCGGGGAAGAGCTTGCGATCCTGCGGATCGATCTGGATGTCGTCGATCAAGATCTCGGCCTGCAGCGTCGCCGCCCAGAGGACGAACCGGAAGGAGCCGAATGCCGTGAGGTTGGCGTCGGCCGCGCCCTGACCGCTCGACTGGTCGTGCTGCGTGACCTGGTAGACCATGAGCGGATTGGCGAAGGCGAGATTCAGTCCGCCACCCACACGCGGAATCACTCCCGTCTCGCCGATCGTGAGCTCGATCTTGGGCGTGGGACGGAAGGTGAGCGAATGGGCGATGAACATGCGGTGGTACGTCTGCGCCGGACCGGACACACTGTCGGTGGCAGAGTCCAGTGTCACATCGCTGATCGATCCGGTCAGACCGTGAAACTCCCACTTGTTCCAGATCGCGGAAATGATGAAGCGATCCATCGGCGGCGCGTTCGCCGAGAGAACGAGCGATTCGGTCCCGTCCCCGATCCAGGCATCGCGCTTGCGCCCGAAGTCGAGGTAGAAGGCACCCAAGCGGCCGACGAAGTAGGCCTCGTTGAAGTCGATGACGCCCGAGGTGCTTCGGAAAGGCTGAGCGCGGACCGTGGGGTCGTTTCGCGTGTCCGTCTCGCCGTACGCCTGAACGACGATGAGCGCCTGTTGCGTCAGGCCGACCCATGCCCGGCCCGTCAAGATGAAGTTGAAGGGCGGATCGCCGTCACTGGTGGGCTTCACATCCTGCCAGAGCGGATAGAACTCACCCTTGGCCAGCCCGGTGAGCCTCACGGTCGCCTCGACTCCCCCGTGCGCGGCCACCTTCCCTTCTACGGAGTCTCGCACGAAGTTGCTCGCCGAATCGCCCACCGCGAAGCGATGTTGGAGCTCGTCAAGGACCTTGCTGGCGCACCGTGGCATCCCCTTCGCCTTTTCCAGGGCACGCCGGATCTGGGACACCATGAACGGCCGGTTCGGCGACACGAAGGCCGCCTCGCAGCCACGATGGAGAAGGCCATCGAGCTGCACGTAAATGGGATCGTCGATCGGGACCGTCATCAGCGGGTGCTGCGCGAGCGCGCGGACCGCGGCAGCGAGCGAGAGGACCGATAGGCCCGCCGCCAAGAGTGTCTTCATCCCACGGTCCGGCTGATCGACCGGGGATCCGCCATGCGGTCCCGCAGTGCCGCGAGGAGCGACGCCTGCGGCACGAATTCGGGCACGAGCTCTTGGAGGCGCCGGAGCACCGCCTTCTCATCTCGCGCCTCCGCCGCCTCGCGCAGTTGCTCGAGGCCTCGATCGAGTGGCGTCGAGAGATCGGTCTTCACCACCCGAATCTTGTCGTAGCGCGTGGGAAGCGTCTCTTCGGTCTCGAATGTCAGCTGCTCGTGCAGCTTCTCGCCGGGGCGCAGACCGGTGAAGACGATCGGCATGTCCACGTCGGGCTCGAGGCCCGAGAGGCGGATGAGGTTCCGCGCCAGGTCGACGATGCGCACCGGCTCACCCATCTCGAGCATCACGATCTTGTCGCGCGCCTCGGCCAGCACCGACGCCTGCAGCACCAGCTGCACCGCCTCCGGAATCGTCATGAAGTAGCGCGTGGCATCCGGATGGGTCACGGTGATCGGCCCGCCGTCGGCGATCTGCTGAGTGAAGATCGGCACCACCGACCCGTTGCTTCCGAGCACGTTGCCGAAGCGCACGGCCACGAAGTGGTTCGGGCCCGAGGACGCGAGGGAGAGCACGAGCTTCTCCGCGAGGCGCTTGGTGGCACCCATCACGCTGCACGGCGCGACGGCCTTGTCGGTGGAGATCAGCACGAACTTGGCGCCATGCGACGCCGCTACCGTGGCCACGTGGTGCGTCCCGAAAACGTTGTTGCGCACCGCCTGCGCCAGATGGGCCTCCATCATCGGGACGTGCTTGAAGGCGGCGGCGTGGTAGACGACATCCGGTTGAATGGCGCTCGCCGACTCGCGGACTTCACGGGCGTCGCAGATGTCGCAGAGGAAGGTGCGCACCGGCACATCGGGGCGTGTCCGAGTCAACTCCTGGTGAATCAGAAAGAGGGCGTTCTCGCTGCGGTCCACGAGGCCCACCATCGCCGGTCCGTATCCGGCGATCTGTCGAGCGAGCTCGGCTCCGATCGAGCCACCGGCACCGGTGATCAGGATGCGTCGTCCGGCGATGTCCGCTCGGATCATCGACGCGTCGAGATCGACCGGCTCCCGGCCGAGCAGGTCCTCCAGACGCACCGGCCGCACCTGGCTCATCGCTACGTGTCCCGACAGGGCAGCGATCGCGGGGAGAATGCGGAACGGAAGCTTGAGGGCGAGGCACCGGTCGACGATCTCCTGAATCTGTGCGCGCGTCGCGGATGGAATGGCGATGATCAGCTCGTCCACCGGATGCGCCGTCGCCACCGCCGGAAGCGCCGACGTGCCGCCTAACACCGGCACGCCGTGGATATGGAAGCCAACCTTGCGCGGATCGTCGTCGACGAAGCCGACCGGGTCGTAGCCGAGCCGCGGGTTGTTCCGCATCTCGCGCAGCAGAAGCTCGCCGGCATCGCCCGCGCCGATGATCAGCACCCGTCGTCCCTTCGCCGAGGGCGTCGGGGCGCGACGCCTGCTCTCTCGTATCGCCCTCAACGCGAAGCGGACACCCCCCACCAGCATCGTGGTGAGCATCCCGTCGACGATGAGCACCGAGCGGGGATAGTGGTTGGCGAGGCCGAGCACGAAGAGGCCGGCCGCGAAGAGGACGCTGCTCACCAGCATCGCCTTGAGGAGCGCGACCATGTCGCGCATCCCAACGTATCGCCACCACCCCGTGTGCAGGCGGTAGAGCGCGAAGGCGCCCAGCCTCAGGACGAGCAGGACAGGAAGGGTGGACCAGAAGATGTCCTGCTGCGCCAGCGGAATGTTGCCGTCGAACCGAAGCGCGAAGGCCGACGCGTAGCTGACCGTGACCAGAACCAGCTCGAGCAGGACTACCAGCAGTCGCCGGTAGCGAATGAGGGCCGTGACGAACTCACTGGCACCCTCCGGGGGCAGTCCGACCGAGTCCTCCTCCCTCCGTCCCGCGTCACCTTTCATTCGTGCCCGGCCCCCCTCCGTGATGTGGAACCTTTGCGCCCCCACCGCGACGCTCCGAACAGGTAGGTGGTCACGCCCATCAGCGCCCGAAGAAGCCCCTTATCGCCTCGATGACCTCATCCTGCTGCGCCCTCGTCAATTCCGGATAGACCGGGAGCGAAATGACCTCGCGGGCGGCCCGTTCCGACTCGGGACAGCTCCCTTCGCGATATCCCAGGTAGGCAAAGCACTTCTGGAGATGAAGGGGCAGCGGGTAGTAGATCGCGTTGCCGATCCCTTTGCTCTTGAGATGCGCCTGGAGCTGGTCGCGCCGCGGCACCCGAATCGTGTACTGGTTGTAGATCGACTCGTTGTTCGGATCGACCCAGGGCGTGACGATGTCGCCCACGCCGTCGAAGGCACGATCGTAGTAGGCGGCGTGCTCGCGCCGGGCAGCGCTCCAGCGCTCCAGATGCGGCAGCTTCGCCAGAAGCACCGCCGCCTGGAGGGCGTCGAGGCGGCTGTTGTAGCCGACCTCGTCGTGGAAGTACGTCGTCGTCGCCCCATGCGTCCGCAGGCGACGCAGGCGGGCGGCGAGATTCTCGTCTTGCGTGACGAGCATGCCGCCATCGCCGTAGCCGCCGAGATTCTTCGATGGGAAGAAGCTGAACGTGCCGATCGTTGCGCGCTCCCCTGCCCGCACCCATTCCCCGTCGATCCGGCGCCGCGCACCGATGGCTTGTGCCGCATCCTCCAGGAGCGGAAGGGACGGGTGGAGGCGCCGGTAGCACTCGAGAGGCGCCAGCTGGCCGAAGAGGTCGACCGGAATCATCGCTTTCGTGCGGGCAGTAACGGCGGCGCTGGCCGCAGCGGGATCGAGGTTGAAGGTGCGAGGCTCGATGTCCGCGAACACGGGCTTGGCGCCGACGTTGTGCACGGTGCCGCCCGTGGCAAAGAAGGTGAAGGGCGTGGTCACCACCTCGTCCCCGCGGCCGATGTCGAGAGCCCGAAGCGCCAGGATGAGCGCATCGCTGCCATTGGCGCAGCCGATGGCGAACTTCGTGTGGCAGAGCGCAGCGAGGGCGGCCTCGAGCTGCTCGACGGGAGCGCCAAGAATGAAGAGCTGATCCTCGACGACCTTCATCATCGCGCGCACGACGTCGTCCCTGATCGTCGCATATTGGGCGCGGAGATCGAGCAGCGGAACCGGCATGGCGCGAGAGAGTCGAGGGTCGGAAGATGTGCGACGCCCGGGGAGCGTCAGATCAAGCTCGGCGCGCGTGTCATCTCGGGCTTTTCGGCACGCACGATCTCGTGCCACTCCTGCAAAGAGCGTACGCGCGGCGGGCGGAATCGCAGCGCCAGAATGGCGTCGCACGCCGCGTTCGCCGCGGAGAGCGTCGTCGTGTACGGAATGCGGTGCGCCACGGCCGCCTGACGCATGCTGTAGTCATCCCGTTGAGAGTGCTTCCCGAGGGGAGTATTGATCAGCAGTTGGACCTGGCCGTTCACGATCAGATCGATACCGTGCGGCCGCCCTTCGTGCACCTTGAAGACCCGTTCCACAGGAATTCCGCGCGCACGCAAGTAGCGCGAGGTCCCGGCGGTCGCCAGCACCCGGAATCCCATCTCGTGGAAACGCCGGGCGATGGGAACGGTCGCGGGCTTGTCCCGATCGTTGACGGTGATCAGGATCGCGCCTTCGAGGGGGAGCCCGTTGTCGGCAGCCAGTTGCGCCTTGGCGAAAGCGCTGCCGAAGCTGTCCGAGATGCCCATCACTTCCCCCGTCGACCGCATCTCGGGGCCGAGCACCGGGTCCGCCTCACGGAACTTGTTGAAGGGAAACACCGCCTCCTTCACCGAGACGTACGGTGGCACGATCTCCTCCGTGAACCCGACGTCGGCGAGGCGCTCACCCAACATCAGGCGCGCCGCGTGGGAGGCGAGGGGGACGCCGATCGCCTTCGAGATGAACGGGATGGTCCGGCTGGCGCGCGGGTTCACCTCGAGGACATAGACGACACCGTCCTTGATCGCGAACTGGACATTGATCAGTCCCACGACGTCGAGCGCCTTGGCGAGCGCCAATGTGTGCTGGCGCATCGTGGCGAGGTCCGACTCGCCGATGATGTACGGAGGGAGAACGCACGCCGAGTCGCCGGAGTGAATGCCGGCGTCCTCGATATGCTGCATGACGCCGCCGATCACGTACGATTCGCCATCGCCGATGGCGTCGACGTCGACCTCGTACGCGTCCTCGAGGAACCGATCGATGAGCACCGGTCGATCGCCGGAGGCCCGGGCGGCGCTGGCGAAGAACTCACGCAGCGAAGCCCCATCGTAGCAGATCTGCATGGCCCGTCCGCCAAGCACGTAGGAGGGGCGCACGAGAACCGGGTATCCGACGCGCTCCGCCACACGCTCCGCGTCGGCCAGGCTGGTGGCAGTCCCGTTGGGTGGCTGATGGATGCCGAGGGCGCGGGCGATCGCCTCGAAGCGGCGGCGATCCTCGGCGATATCGATCGCGTCGGGCGCCGTGCCCAGGATCTTCACCCCTGCCGCCTCGAGCGGGCGCGTGAGCTTGAGTGGCGTCTGGCCACCTAATTGGACGATCACGCCGAGCGGCTGCTCGCGGGCGACAATCTCCAGTACATCCTCGAGGGTGAGCGGCTCGAAGTACAGCCGGTCGGAGACGTCGAAATCCGTCGAGACCGTCTCGGGGTTCGAGTTGACCATGATCGTCTCGTAGCCGCGCTCGCGCAGCGCGAGCACGGCTCGGACGCAGCAGTAGTCGAACTCGATCCCTTGGCCGATCCGGTTCGGACCGCTGCCGAGGATCACAACCGAGGGGCGCCCGGGCGGCGGCGCCTCACTCTCCTCGTCGTAGCAGCCGTACAGATAGGGGGTGGCCGACGGAAACTCGCCGGCGCAGGTGTCGACCATCTTGTAGACCGGACGCACGCCCGCGTCCCACCGGCGCCGACGGACGTCCTCCTCCGACTCATCGCGGAGCACGGCGATCTGCCGGTCGGAGAACCCGAGGCGCTTCATCGCTCTGAGGTCGTCCGCGCCCGGACTCGGGGTCGCCCGATATCGCGCCTCGGCGTCGACGAGGTCCTCCATCTCCGACAGGAACCACGGATCGATGCGCGTCAGGTCGTAGAGCTCCTCCACGCTCAGCCCGCGCTCGAGGCCACGCTTCACCTGGAAGATCCGTTCCGGCGTGGGCTGCCGGAGGGCGCCGCGGAGCGTTTCGAGCGAGTCGTCGGCCAGCCGGTCGTCGGCGAGCGTCGCACCCACCTCCCATCCGCTGCGCCCAGCCTCTAGGGCGCGGATCCCCTTCTGCAGGGCCTCCTTGAAGGTGCGCCCAATCGCCATCGATTCGCCCACGGACTTCATCTGCGTCGTCAGGCGCGGGTTGGCGCTGGCAAACTTCTCGAAGGCGAATCGCGGGCACTTCACGACCACGTAGTCGAGGACCGGCTCGAATGACGCCGGTGTCGTGCGCGTGATGTCGTTCGGGATCTCGTCCAGCCGGTAACCAACGGCCAGCTTCGTACCGATGCGGGCGATCGGGAATCCCGTCGCCTTCGAGGCGAGGGCGGACGATCGCGAGACGCGGGGGTTCATCTCGATCACCAGCATCTCGCCATCGTCCGGGTTGACGGCGAACTGGATGTTGCAGCCGCCGGCCGCCACGCCGATCTCGCGAATGATCGCCACCGCCGCATCGCGCATCCGCTGATACTCGCGGTCGGTGAGCGTCATCGCCGGCGCGACGGTGATCGAATCGCCCGTGTGCACTCCCATCGGATCGATGTTTTCGATCGAACAGACGACGACGACGTTGTCGGCGTGGTCGCGCATGACCTCCAGCTCGAACTCCTTCCAGCCGAGGACACTCCGCTCGATCAACACCTGATGGACCGGAGAAAGCTCGAGCCCGCGCCGGACGATCTCTTCGTACTCCTCGCGATTGAAGGCCACTCCGCCCCCGTGGCCCCCAAGGGTGAACGACGGCCGGATGATCGCCGGGAATCCGACCGTCGGAGCGAGGGCGAGCGCGTCGTCCCAGCTTCGGGCGATCCCGCCGCGGGCGACCGAAAGCCCGATCTTTCGCATCGTCTCGGCGAACAGCTGACGGTCTTCGGCCAGACGGATCGCCCGAGCGTCAGCGCCGATCAGCTCGACGCCGTGCTTCGCGAGAACGCCACGATCCGCCAGATCCAGTGCGACGTTGAGCGCCGTCTGGCCGCCCATCGTGGGAAGGAGCGCGTCGGGGCGCTCGCGCTCGATCACCTGCTCGACGACCGCGGGCGTGACCGGCTCGATGTACGTCCGGTCGGCGAACTCCGGGTCGGTCATGATCGTCGCCGGATTGGAGTTGACGAGGATCACCTCGTACTCCTCTTCGCGCAGCGCCTTCGCCGCCTGGGTTCCCGAGTAGTCGAACTCGGCGGCCTGTCCGATGATGATCGGCCCGGAGCCGATCAGGAGCACCCGATGGAGGTCAGCGCGTCGCGGCACGGATCACGTCGTGGAGAATGTCGTCGAAGGAGCGTTCGGGAGACCATCCGGTAGCCGAACGGAGTTTCGAGGGATCACCGACCAGCTCGGGCACTTCCACCGGCCGAACGAGGGCCGGGTCGATGCGAAATCTCGCACGGGTTCCGGTGAGGGCAAGCACGCGCTCGGCGACGGCGGACACCGAGACGCCCTTCCCCGACGCCACATTGTAGACCTCGCCCGGGACGCCGCGGTCCAGAACGGCGAGGTAGGCGCGACAGACGTCGGTGACGTGAAGGAAATCGCGCACCGCGCTCATGTTCCCTACCGCCATCTCGGCGTCCGGCGTCCCCTTGAGGGAGAGAGCGCGGTGGACGAGCGCCGGGATGAGAAAGCGATCGGATTGCCACGCGCCGCTGTGATTGAACGGACGCACGGCTATCACGCGCAGCCCCGTCGCCTTCTGCTCCTTGAGAGCCAGCTCCTCCTGCAATGCCTTCGAGGCCCCGTAGACGCTGGCCGGATTCTGCTCCGCACCCTCGCGCAGTGGCTGTTCCTTTGCGTCGTGGCGCCCGTACTGCTCGCCGCTTCCCACCACGAGCACTCTCGGGTCGAGCGTGCCGGCAGCGAGACGCTCACTTGCCAGCCCGAGCAGCTTCGCGGCGGCAAGGACGTTCACCTGGAGAGTGTCGAACGGATCGGCAGCCGCTGCCGGCGCGAAGGAGATAGCCGCGAGGTGCGCGATCGTATCTGGCTGAGCGGCATCCAGGGCGCCGCGGAGGTCCGACTCGCACGTCACGTCGCAGCGCAGCCAGCGAACGGCACCGCGAGCCTCCGCGTCGAGGGCCCCGGGAGGCACTTCGCCATCGAGAGTTGTCCCCCACACCGTCCAGCCAGCCTGCAACAGCTCTCGACAAAGCCACTGCCCGACGAAGCCACCGGCGCCGGTGACGAGAGCGCGCACGTTAGGCACTCGCCGTGTGGCGGGCGAGGTCCGCCTCGACCATCATCGCGATCAACTCCCGGAATCCGACCCGAGGGCGCCACTCCAGGCGCTCGCGGGCCTTGCTTGAATCGGCGACGAGAAGATCGACCTCCGCCGGCCGGATGAATCGCGGATCCTCGACCACGTGCTGACGATAGTCGAGCCCCACGGCGCCGAAGGCGACGTCGCACAACTCCCGCACGGATCGGGTCTCGCCGGTGCCAATCACGAAGTCCTCGGGGCGGTCCAGCTGGAGCATGCGCCACATCGCGTCGACGTAGTCGCCGGCGAAGCCCCAGTCGCGCCGAGCTTCGAGGTTGCCGAGGGGGAGCGTTCGCGCCAGGCCGAGGCTGATGCGGGCGGCGCCATCGGTCACCTTGCGGGTGACGAATTCGAGTCCCCGGCGCGGGCTCTCGTGATTGAAGAGAATCCCGGACACGGCGTAGAGGCCGTAGCTCTCGCGATAGTTGACCGTGATCCAGTGCCCGTAGACTTTGGCCACGCCGTAGGGACTTCGAGGATAGAAGGGCGTCGACTCGCGCTGCGGTGATTCGGTCACCTTCCCGAACATCTCGCTCGAGCTGGCCTGGTAGAATCGGGCCCGCGGCGCCGCTTTCCGCATGGCCTCGAGCATCCGGGTCACCCCCAGTCCCGTGAATTCCCCGGTGAGAACCGGCTGCGACCACGACGTCTGCACGAAGCTCTGCGCCGCCAGGTTGTAGATCTCGTCCGGCTGGCTCGACGCCATGGCATCGACCAGCGAGGTCTGGTCGAGGAGGTCCGCCGAGACGAGTTCGATCCGGTCGACGAGGTGGGCGATCCTCTCGTAGGGGGTGGTCGAGCTGCGCCGCACGATGCCGACGACGCGGTACCCCTTGGCGAGCAGCAGCTCGGCGAGGTAGGAGCCGTCCTGTCCGGTGATGCCCGTGATCAGCGCCGTCGGCATGGCTCAGAGGATCGCAGATCGGGGCGCAACAAAAAAGAGGGAGCCGACGAGCAGCTCCCTCTCACACCGTGCCGTTCGCCGGTCACCCTCACGCCACCCGCTCGCCTCGCGGAGCGCGCTGGATCTTGCCCGCAGCCAGGCACCGGGTGCAGACGCGCACCTTGATGATCTTGCCTTCGGACACGACCCGCGCGACCTGGAGGTTGGGCTTCCAGACGCGCCGTGTTCTGTTGTTCGCGTGCGAGACGTTGTTCCCGAAGGCGACGCCTTTGCCGCACGCGTAGCATTTGCGGTTGTGCATGGTCAGCTCTCGATCAACTCGATGCGCGCCATCTCGGCACCGTCACCCTTGCGGTGGCCGGTCTTGAGGATGCGCGTGTACCCGCCCGCCCGCTTGGCAAACTTCGGGCCGAGCTCCTTGAACAACTTATCCGCCGTCTCGCGCTTCTGGACGTGCCGGATCGCCAAGCGTCGGGAGTGGAGCGTCCCCGTCTTGGCCTTGGTGATCAGTCGCTCGACGAACGGGCGCAGCTCCTTGGCCTTGGCCTCGGTGGTCTCGATCGCGCCATGCTCGATGAGCGATGCCGCCAGGTTGCGCATCAGCGCCAGCTTCTGCTCGCTCGTGCGCCGGAGTTGGCGGCCTGCCTTGCGATGACGCATGGGTTACTCCTCGTCGTCCGGCGCAATCGCGGCGGCCCGGCTCGGCGGCGTACCCCAATCGGTCACCCGCACGCCGTCGAGGCCTTCCTCGTAGCGCATCCCGAAGTTCAGCCCCTCACGCTCGAGAAGATCGGCGATCTCCTGGAGCGACTTCTTCCCGAAGTTCTTCACCTGCAGCATTTGCGACTCGGTCTGGCGGACGAGATCGCCGAGCGTGCGGATATCGGAGTTCTTGAGCGAGTTCACCGAGCGCACGGAAAGCTCGAGCTCATCGATCGGCGTCTTGAAGAGCTGCGCCAGGCGCTGAGCATCACCCGAGTGGTCTCCCACCGACGGCACCAGCCCCTGAGCGTGCGAGCCGAAGTTGGCGAAGAATTGGAAGTGGGTCTGCGCCAGAGCGGCGGCGTAGCTCACCGCCTCCTCGGGCGAGATCGTGCCGTTCGTCTCCACCGTCAGCGTGAGGCGATCGTAGTCGGTCCGCTGACCGACGCGGGTCTCGGCCACCGTGAAGTTGGCCCGGCGAACGGGATTGTAGATCGAGTCGATGCGCACGAGGTCGACGGGGAGTCCGCGATCGAGTGCGTGCTGGTCGGCCTCGACGTAGCCCCGCCCCTTGTTCACGAAGAGCTCGACGTTGAGCTCGCGGTCGTCCTGGAGCGTGAAGAGGTGGTGCTGACTGTGCACGATCCGCCCCGCGCCAGTGGGCTCGATATCGCCGGCCGTCACCGGTCCGGCCTCGCTCTTGTGGATGCGCAGCACGGCCTCGTCGACATCATCGGCGAGCACGAGCGTCAGCGCTTTCAGATTGCCGATGATCTGGTGGACATCCTCGACGACACCAGGAATGGTCTGGTGCTCGTGCAGGACGCCGTCGATGCGGAACGCCCAGACCGCCGATCCCCTCAACGAGGAGAGCAGCATGCGCCGCATCGCGTTCCCCAAGGTGTGCCCAAAGCCGCGCTCGAGCGGCTGCATACGAAACTCGGCGACGTTGGGATTGTCGTCCCGCTTGGTCGCCTCGACCAGGGCCGGACGCACCAGCCCCGTCAGATCGATTGCCTGTACCATGTGTGTGTCCTCATTCGGTCTCACCGGGCACGAGCCCGGCGACGCTTCACCCCGCCCCTAACGCGCGGTGAACCCGTGGGGGAGTTAGGGTCCCGACCTGGAGAGCGGCCACTCGGGTCATCCGAGCGCGAGCCACCACGGCCGCGCTTCGGCGCCCTCATCCCGCTCTTACTTCGAATACAACTCGACGATCAGCTGCTCCTGCGCGGCGATCGGAATATCGGGGCGCCCCGGCCGCTCGAGCATCCGGCCGCTGAACGCATCACGGTCGACCGCGATCCAGGAGAGGGGAGCGCCCCGCGAGGAGTGTTCCATCGCTGCGATGACCTGCACCTGCTCGCGCGCTGCCTGACGCACCCGAACCTCTTCGCCCGGCCGAACGAGATAGCTCGGCACATCCACTTGCTTGCCGTTCACTTCCACGTGACGGTGCCGAATGAGCTGGCGTCCGGCCTTCCGGCTCGGCGCAAACCCCATCCGATACACGATGTTGTCGAGCCGGCTCTCCAGCGCCGCCAGGAGGTTATGTCCGGTCACTCCGGGCATCTTGTTAACCCGTTCGAAGGTGTTGCGGAACTGCCGCTCGCTGATGCCGTAGATGCGCTTCACCTTCTGCTTCTCACGAAGCTGCTTGGCGTATTCCGACGTCTTGCGACGACGCGTCGTCGACTGACCGTGCTGTCCCGGCGGATACGGCCGCTTTTCCACCGGGCACTTCTCGGTGAAGCACTTGGTGCCCTTGAGGAAGAGCTTCGTCCCCTCGCGACGGCACTGGCGACAGCTCGGGCCCGTGTACCGCACGCTCAGACCCTCCGCCGCTTCGGCGGCCGGCAGCCGTTATGCGGAATCGGGGTCACGTCCTTGATCGACCGGATCTGCAGTCCGGCCGCGGCGAGCGCCTGGATGGCGGACTCGCGGCCGCTCCCCGGCCCCTGCACCCGAACGTGCACGCGCTTCACACCCAGACCGAGCGCCTCGCGCGCGCAGGCCTCGGCAGCAACCGTGGCGGCGAAGGGTGTCGACTTCTTCGACCCCTTGAAGCCCGCCTTGCCGGATGAAGACCACGCGACGGCATTGCCGTGCATGTCGGTGATCGTGATGGTCGTGTTGTTGAAGGTCGCGTTCACGTGAGCGACGCCCTCGGCCTCGATCACGCGCTTCGCCTTCTTCGACGTTCCAGTCTTTGCCGTTGCCATGTGTGAGATTGAGAGGAGCGGGTTCCGACCTCAGCGCCCGATGGCGGAGGAGCGATGCCGTTCACGCGGCGTCGCCCCCACGCGGCCACTCGTCACTTCGTCACCTTCTTCTTCCCGGCGATCGCGCGGCGCGGGCCCTTCTTGGTGCGGGCGTTCGTATGCGTCCGCTGTCCACGCACCGGGAGCCCGCGACGGTGACGGATCCCGCGATACGAGCCGATGTCCATCAATCGCTTGATGTTCATCGCCGTTTCGGTCCGAAGCGCGCCCTCCACCCGGTAGTCCTTCTCGATCGCCTGACGAAGGCGGTTCACGTCGGAGTCGCTGAGATCCTTGACCCGCGTATCGGGGTTCACACCCGTGTCGCGCAGAATGTGCTGGGCGGAGGTCCGCCCGATTCCGAAGATATAGGTCAATCCGATCTCGACCCGCTTCTCGCGGGGGAGATCGATGCCGGCGATGCGTGCCATGAGTTACCCCTGCCGCTGCTTGTGCTTCGGGTTGCGCTTGCAGATGATCCGAATCACGCCATTGCGCTTGATCACCTTGCAATGCTCACAGATTGGCTTGACGCTGCTACGGACCTTCACGAGAGCTCCGGGTGGTGTCGGGTGAATCCAGTCAAGTCATGAAGCATAATGGGGTTAGCGGTGCAACACAAGACCGCCAACCCACCGGTCTCACCCCGTCGGCTGGACCGCCTCCTCCATCTCCCGCCGGATCGCCAAGAGGGTCGCCGCGGGGTCGGTCGCCTCCGTCACCGCCCGACCAACCACCAGGTAGCGCGCGCCCGCCTCGATCGCGGCGCGGGGGCTAGCGATTCGAGCCTGGTCGTAGGCCGCGCCACCGGACAACCGAATCCCCGGAACGAGGACCGCCAACGCGTCGCCATGCTCGGCATGGACCGCGGCGGCCTCGGCGCCGCTACACACCACTCCATGCGCGCCGGCCGCCCGCGCCATGTGTGCGAGGCGAAGCACCTCCTCGCAGACGTCGACGCGCGGGCGCCCCCACGCAGCAGCGAGCGCAGGGGCATCGAGAGACGTGAGGATGGTTACCACCATGACCCCGACTCCCTCCCCTGCCCCCTCGACCGCCGCCTCGACCATGGCCATCCCTCCCGAGCCGTGCACCGTGAGAAGCCGGACGCCGAGCCGCGCCGCGCTGCGGGCCGCCGCTCGCACGGTGTTCGGGATATCGTGCAGCTTGAGATCGAGAAAGATCTGTCGCCCGCCCTGGTGCTGCTCGCGCACCAGATGGGGGCCCTCGGCCACGAACAGCTCGCTCCCGATCTTCACGAAGTCGCAGGCGGGACCGAGACGCTCCACGAGCGCGCGCGCCGCATCGGCGTTCGGGAGGTCGAGGGCGACGATGGCTCGCGCCTTCAGGGCCATTCGAGCGTCCCCACCACTTCCGAGAGAGCACGCACACCGTGGCGCTCGCACCACTCGCCGAGCTCCTTCACGATGCGCTCCGGTAGCCGCGGATCGCGGAGCGCGGCGGTGCCTATTGCGACGAGCGATGCGCCGGCGATGAGATACTGGAGGGCGTCGTTCGCGGTCGCGATCCCTCCGACGCCGATCACCGGGACGTTGACCGCCCGCCGCACTCGGTGAGTGGCGAGCACCCCCACGGGCACGAGTCCGGGGCCGCTCACTCCCCCGGTGCCGAATCCGAGCACCGGTCGGCGACGCTCGACGTCGATGACCAGTCCCGGGATCGTGTTGATCACGGAGATCGCGTCGGCCCCGGCGTCCACGGCGATACTCGCCGTACGACCCAGGTCGGGGAGGGTCGGACTGAGCTTCACGATCAGCGGCCGGGAGGAGACCGCGCGTGCTCCCTGCACCACCTCGGCCAACGCGCACGGATCGGCGCCGAACTCGACTCCGCCGGCACGCACGTTGGGGCAGCTCACATTGAGCTCGAAGGCGTGGGCCCCCGGGATCGGGTCGAGCGCGCGCACGACCGTCGCGTAGTCCTCCACCGCGTCGCCGACCACGTTCACGATCACGCGCGCTCGCTCGACATGGCCGGCGAGCCAGGGGAGCTCGACCTCGCGCACCACCTCGAGGCCGGGGTTCGCCAGACCGACGGCGTTGATCATCCCGCCAGGGAAATCGGCCACTCGCGGTGCATCCCAGCCGGCGCGCGGCAGCGGGCTCACCGCCTTGGTCACGAGGCCGCCGAGGGCGTCGAGCACAATGACGCCGGCCAGCTCGCGTCCGTAGGCGGCGGTGCCGGCAGCGAGAAGGACGGGATTCTGGAAGGAGACGCCGGCAAGGGTGATCGCGAGCGGAGACGTCGAGGCGGCGGAGCTCATGGCTCGCCGCTCCGGTGCCACCGCGGCCCGATCACGGATTGGTCGTCCCCAAGCGTCGCTCGTAGTGCGCGAGATACTCCATCGTGGCGTCGGCGATGGCCTCGGCGATCTCCCTCTGCCGCGTGTTGCTCGTCAGGTAGTGCGCCTCTGCATCGTTCGTGCCGAAGCCGATTTCGACCAGCACCGCCGGCATGAATGCGGTGACGAGGACCCGAAAGCCGGCCTGCTTCACTCCGCGGCTCGGCCCGGGGTGCACGGTGCCCAATCGCTTCTGGATCAGCGCGGCCAGCTCGTTCGACTCGCGCAGGTGCTCGTTCTGCGCCATGTCGTTCTTGATGAAGGAGAGCGGATCGTTGACCTCGGCGTCGGTGTTCGTCTCGAAATGTACCGACTCGTTCTCCATCCGCTCGACGCGCTTGGCATCCTCCGTCTTCGCTTCGGCCAGAAAGTACGTTTCGTAGCCTCGCGAGTCTTCCGGATGTTGCCACGTGAGCGGCGCCGCGTTCACGTGGATCGAGACGAAGACGTCACCGTGTTGCTCGTTGGCGATGCGACCCCGGTCGGACAGTGCGATCAGCGTATCGGTTGTCCGCGTCATGATCACATCCACGCCACGGTTGCGCAGCGCGATATCGAGCTTCTTGGCGACGGCCAACGTCACGTCCTTCTCGTCCATCGACCAATTGCCGTCGATGGGACCGGACATCCCGTGGTCTGGACCTCCGTGTCCGGCATCCACGACGACGCGACGACGCGTCCCCTTGCCGCGAACCCGGCTGGGCGTCTTCCGAGACGAGCTGCTCGATGACGCGACCACCCGGGCATCGGTCGCCGGCCCGCTGAAGCGCAGCTCGGCGTGCTCGCTGTCGTAGTGCAGCCGTGTCGGTGCGGCGCGAGGGAGCAGATCGCTCACCACCTCGAGCGGGACATTGAGGCGGCCCGCGGCGACGAAAGGCGCACTCGCCAGGGGCACGATCTCGCCGTTCAGACGCGCGAACGGAATCTGGTCGGTGAGCTTGAGCTCACCGCCGGCGACGCGGATCACATATCGTCCCTCGCCCGGGGTCTCGATCGACAGCGGGATCACGAGCGCGAGCTGCTCGATGCTGAGCGCGGGGCCGCTGGTCGTCTGAATGAGCGGCACGGTGCTCTCGCTCCCCGGACCTCGCACGGAGAGAACGCCCGGGGTCGTCGCGGCGGCGATCTGGAGCGCGAGCGCGATCGAGCCGATCATCGCTGTCGTGCCACGCGAGCGATCTCGCGCTCGGCCTCGCGTTCCTTCAGGTCAGCCCGCTTGTCGTGCAGCTTCTTTCCTCTCGCCAGCGCCAACGTCACCTTCGCTTTGCCTCGCGTGAAGTGCAGGTCGAGCGGGATCAGGGTCAGCCCCTGGCGCTCGACCGCCCCGATGAGTCGCCTGATTTCGCGCCGATGCAGGAGGAGCTTGCGGGTTCGCGTCGGATCGTGGTTGAACTGATTCCCCTGCTCGTACGGCGCGATGTGGAGATTCAGGATCCACAACTCGCCGCGATTCACGACGGCATAGCTGTCGGCGAGATTCGCCTTCCCCTGGCGCAGCGACTTGACTTCGGTGCCCGTGAGCACGAGGCCCGCTTCCCACGTCTCGAGAATGTGATAGTCGTGCCGAGCGCGCTTGTTCCGCGCGACCTGATCGCGCCCTTCGGGCTCGGCTGTGGCCATCGGGACCAATGCTGGAGGGACTGATCGGCGAGATCGCTCGTCACGGAGGGACTGAGCCGCCGTTCGCGATGCGACGTGCCCCTCGGGAGCCCGGCCCAAGTTAGGGAGACGGCGAGAGTCAAGCAACGCTGCAAACGTTGACGCTCTCCAACGGTCCCGGTACTTTCCACTTTCGGGCCGAAGTGGTGGAATTGGTAGACGCGCTGCGTTCAGGGCGCAGTGGGCGTACGCCCGTGGGGGTTCGAGTCCCCCCTTCGGCATCCGGGCACTCGGCGGGCCAAGACGAAACGGGCGGTGCGTTTGCGCACCGCCCGTTCTGCATCCGTCGCACAGCACCGTCAGGAGCGACCGGCGCCTCGCAGCGCCGAGGGTGCGATATCCTCGGGGAGCGATGCTGTCCCGAAGCGCTCACGCAACGCGGCGTTCGCTTCGGTGAGATAGCGGGCGAGCAGCTCGCCGGCTTGGGCCACGAGCGGCGGCGGAAGTGCCTCACGACGTCCGGCGAACTCGAGCAGCGTGCGACCGAGGTGCCACCCCGTGCCGGCACCTTCACGCGCGGCCAGGGCCTGCCCGTAGGCGGTGAGGCGCGCATTCAGCTGCTGCTCGGCGACGCGCAGCTTCCCTGCCGCCACGCTCGGATCTCGGCCGAGGCGCGCTCCGAGAGCGCGCGCCACCTCCGACGCCGTGTGGTCGTCGAGGGCGTCGCGCTGGGCGGTGAGCAGGCCGAGCGCGCTCCGGGCGTAGCGCAGCTCCCATCTGGCATGATCGGCGTCGCCGTCGGTGCCGTTGGTGGCGAGCCACGCGACATCGTCGGCGCTCGGTTCGGCGAAGATGGCCGCGACGTACGCCTCGGCCCGTGCGCGTCGCAGGCGGGCGGCGCTCCACTCACGCCAGAGTGAGCGCACAGCGACTGCTCGAGGAGCTCAGGCCGACGACGGCCATCGCTACGATTGCAGGATCGGTAGGCCGACGCGCTCGCGTACGACCGGCTCTTCGTGCAGGAGATCCGAGAGGTGCACGCTCTCGAGGACGCCGTCGATGCGCTGCTGAAGCAGCATCCATACCGGTCGAATGCTGCACTCGTGAGAGGCGGCACACCGCTCGGTGTCGACCGGATGCGAAACACAATGCAAGTCGAAGGTCGTGAGCTCGGAGGCGGCGATGACCTCGCGGATCGAGATCCCCTCCGGTGCACGCGCCAACATATACCCACCGTGGGCACCACGCGTCGAGCGGACGATCCCGGCGCGGCGCAGGCGCAGCAGAATCTGCTCCACGTAGTCGGCGGGCAACCGCTCCCGGGCCGCGACATCTCGTCCCGTCACCGGCCCATCGTCGGCGCGCCGGGCGAGGTGGAGGGCGCAAATCAGCCCGTACTCCGCCCAGGTGGTAATGCGCATGGATTGAGGATACACGTAGGCGGACGGGGAAGGTAGGGCCATGCCAGGCTCCGGCTGCATGCCGGGCCGCGCGGGGCCCTCCTGCGCCCCTCCCACCGAATCAGCCCGCCGAAACCGGCCCGTGCCTTCCGCCAGGGACCCCGATGTCGGTCATCTTCCGCAGGTCGAGCACCTCCTCGATCTGCTCGTCAGGCAGCACCTGATCGCGACGGACCATCTCCCGGATCAGCGTCCCTTCCTTCACCGACTGCTTGCTGATCTCGGCGGCCCGGGCGTAGCCGACGTGCGGGGCGAGGGCTGTGGCGAGCGCCGCCGACCGCTCCAGCCAGTACAGGCACATCTCGACATTGGCCTGAATCCCCAGAACGCACCGCTCGGTCAGGGCCGTCGCCGCGTTCGTCAGGATGGTCATCGAGAGGAGGACGTTGTGGGCGATGACGGGCATCATCACGTTGAGCTCGAGCTGCCCGTGCTCGGCGGCCATGGCCACGCAGGTATCGTTTCCGACGACCTGGAAACAGACCTGGTTCACCATCTCGGGGATGGACGGATTGACCTTTCCCGGCATGATCGACGAGCCTGGCTGGACGGCAGGGAGTCGAATCTCGTCGAGCCCGGTGCGCGGCCCCGACGCGAGGAGCCGAAGGTCGCTCGCGATCCGGCTCAACTCGATCGCCAGCACGCGAAGCTGTGCGCTGAAGGCGGCCACATCACCCATGCTCTGCATGAGCTGCACGCGATCGCGCCCCTCGCGGAGCGCCAGACCGGTAGTCGCGCGCAGGTGCTTCACCATGAGCGCTGGATACTGCGGCTCGACGTTCACCCCCGTTCCCACCGCGCTGCCACCGATCCCCAGATCCTTGAGGAAATCCGCCGTCAGGTCGAGGCGCTGCAGCTGCCGATCGATGGACCCGCCGTACCCCTGAAACTCCTGGCCGAGGCGAATCGGCATCGCATCCTGGAGATGGGTGCGCCCGCTCTTGATGACATCGTCGAATTCCCGACCCTTCTCGAAGAGGGCATCGCGGAGAGCGCCGAAGGCGCGTTGGAGGTCGCGCGCCAGCGAGAGCACGGCGAGGCGAATCGCCGTCGGAATCACGTCATTGGTCGACTGCGCCATGTTGACGTGATCGTTGGGATGGACCGGCTCGTAGCTGCCCCGCGGGCTCCCGAGGAGCTCGTTGGCGCGGTTGGCCAGGACCTCGTTCACGTTCATGTTGTGCGAGGTGCCGGCGCCGGCCTGGTAGACGTCGACGATGAACTGATCGCGGTGCTCGCCCGCGAGGATCTCATCCGCCGCCCGCACGATGGCGTCGGCGCGACGCGCATCGAGACGTCCGGTTTCGCGGTGGGTCAGCGCCGCCGCCCGCTTGATCCACACGGCGGCGGTGACGAAGATCGGCGCCGCCCGCATCCCGCTGATGGGGAAGTTCCGCGAAGCCCGGACGGTTTGCACGCCATAGAGCGCCGCGGCCGGCACCTCCACCTCTCCGAGCGGATCGCGCTCGATGCGAACGGCGTCGGCCTTGCGGTCGCTCATCGCGCACTCACGGGAAGATCGTCTTCTGGAAGTTGAATTGGGCGATCCCGAGCAGGATGCCGTTGTCGGTGGTGTTCAAGAACGTCGTCTTCCAGCGATACCCCTTCACCAGGTGCAGATTGTTGTTCGACGCCGCCCACAGCCGTGCCAGCTTGAGATTGACAGTCTTGTCACCGTTGTCAGGCACGGCACAGAAAATCTCGCGGTTGAAGTCCGTGGCCGTGTCTCCCTTGGCATACAACATGTGCAGGACAACGGCGCTGTTGGCATCGCCGGCGTTCCACGTCACATCGAACTCGGTCGTGGGATTCGGCGGAATCTCCTCGAGGGTGAGCGGCGCGGAGGTGGTGACGACAAAGGTGGCCGACGGGAAGCCATTGGTCACACCGGGAATGGCGAATGATACCTGTCCCCCGGGGACGTACGCGACCACGCCGGCGTTCGGAATCTTGTAGCTGATCAGGCCCGGTATCGTGTCGGGGGTCATGATGTCCTGCGTGCCAAGCGACGTGTTGATCGAGATCGGCGATCCGGCATCCAGCTGGTTGGTATACTGTGCCGGCCCCGGATTCTCGGGGAGGCCGAGGTTGATGAGTGTGTCGAGGCAGGTATCGGGACTTCCGGCACTGTTGATGTTCGGCAGCGCGCCCTGATAGAACACGGCCGTGGGGGCCATCACCCATCCGCCCTGATTGTCGCTGGCGGCGGAGATGTTGAAGATGCCCACCGGTCGGGCGGTCGGAATGTCCCCTGCCGATTTGCACCCGGCTACTCCGGCTCCGAGGATCAGCGCCAGACCTAACGTGCTCTTCATCAAACCAGACTTTGGCTTCATGTGACTCCTCCGCGTCCGCGGTGCCCTGCGCGCGCGTGTCGCGCCTTCCAGGAAGGCAATTGTGGTGTGGAATCGAGAGACGGCGTGCCCGCCGGTCTCAGCATGAGAAATTTGATCGGTCGATCAGGACGAAACCAGTTCTCTGCTCAATTGTTTGCGCGAAGAACGGCGTGGCTCTGGCCCCAACGAGCGGTCAGGATGTCGCCTTGTGGGCCCGAAGTCCGGCCAGGAAGGGATTGGTGCGGAGCTCTGCACCGATCGTCGTCTCCGGACCGTGGCCAGGATAGATCACGACATCGTCCCCCAGGGCGCAGATGCGCTCGAGCGAGCGGCCGAAGACGGCGGGATCGCTCAAGGGGAGATCGGTGCGCCCGATCGACCCCGCGAAAAGGCAATCGCCGGCGAAGGCAACGCCGTGGCCGTGGTACACCACGTGTCCGGGCGAGTGTCCGGGCACGTGCATGACATCGAACGTGAGAGTGCCGACCTGCACCCTGTCGCCACCCGCCACCGACAGCTCGGGCGACGGCGGGGCCTCGACCTGGACACCGAAGACCCGGCCGTGCTCCGCGGCTGCATCGTAGAGCGGTCGATCGAGCGGGTGTAGGCGAACCGGGACGTTCCAGACCCGCTTGATCGCGGCGATCGCGCCCACATGGTCGACGTGAGCGTGGGTGAGCCAGATGCCATCGAGCGACGCGCCGGAGGCGCGAACGGCCGCGATCAGCCGGTCCGCGTCGGCACCGGGGTCCACCAGCACGGCGTGGCCCGTCGTCTCATCCACCACCAGAAACGTGTTTTCCTGGAACGCGCCCACCGGAAAGCGGCGAACGATCACGGCGAGTATCCGCCGGCCCCGTGGACGGCCGGCGTGTGGCCATGGCGCAGCGCCGTGAGATATTTCTCCACGGCGATCGCGGCCGTCGTCGCATCGCCGGCCGCGGTGCTCACCTGACGCGTCAGCTGCGCGCGCACGTCGCCCGCCACGAAGAGCCCCGGCACCGACGACTCCATCGTCTCGTCGGTGATGATGTAGCCACCGGCGTCGTGCTCGACGTGGTCCGCCAGCACACCCGTGTTCGGGCGGAAGCCGATGAAGACGAACACGGCTGTCACCGGCAGGTCGACGACCTCGTTGGTGACCACGTTCCGCAGCACCGTGTGCTTCACCAGGCCGTTGTCATCCCCGGCGATGCGCTCCACGACGCTGTCCCAGATCACTTCGATCTTGGGATTCTCGAAGACGCGCTTCTGGATGATTTTCGAGGCGCGGAACTCGTGCCGGCGGTGGATCAGATACACCTTCTCCGCATAACGAGTGAGAAAGTCGGCCTCTTCGCAGGCGGCATCGCCGCCTCCGACGACGGCCATGGTGTGTCCCTTGAAGAACGCGCCGTCGCAGATGGCGCAGTACGAGACGCCCTTGCCGGCGTACTCCAGCTCGCCCGGGACGCCCAGCTTGATCGGTGTTCCGCCAGCGGTGAGGATCACCGCGGGCGACCGGTAGACATCCCCCGACTCGCTCACCGTTTCGAAGCTGCCATCCGACGTCTTGCGCACCGTCTCGGCGGTG
>Ga0187777_10000133_pt1 | contig 55512 bp, 39 predicted proteins | sample 1015_Q2_SP5_10_M_FD_132416 | JGI IMG/M metagenome (GOLD analysis project Ga0187777, IMG submission 132416) | Tropical peat soil microbial communities from peatlands in Department of Meta, Colombia - 1015_Q2_SP5_10_MG | ecosystem: Environmental > Terrestrial > Soil > Wetlands > Peat | place... | reverse complement strand
TGCGGCGTTTTGAGCATCTGGTTGACCATGGCCCGCAGCCGCATCGGCCGCACCGGCTTGTGGAGCAGATGATGACCGCTCTCCTGCGCCTCGCGCAGCCGTTCCGGCGCCTCGGCGAGCTGCGGCGCCGTCCGCCCGCAGATGTCGTCGTAGGGGTACCACTCGAAGCTCAGGAATCGGAAGGTGCCGAGCGCGGCGTGCGCCTGGAGGTCGGCGAGGAAGCGAGCCATCCAGGGCGCGCCGGCGGTGTCGTTCGGCCAGGCGAACTGCACGCGCGTCGAGAGCCCTTGAAAGCTCGGCCCACCGAGCGTCAGTGCGGTGTCGACCGCGGCGAGCGCGTCCGCGAACCGGCGATAGAGCTCGGCGACGTCCTCCGGAGTCGCGTACTGCCCGTCGGGCTCCTCGCCCAACTCGACACGCTCGACGGGTACGCCGCGCGCCCGCAGATAGCGCAGCGCGTTCGCCCCATTCTCCGGAGTGTCGAAAAGGATCCCGACCGGTATCATCGCTCCGCGCCCCTCGGCCAGTCCGCTCTGCTGCACGAGATCGAAGCCGGGCTGCTCGAGATCGAGGTCGATGTCCGTCGCCCGATGCCAAGGATCGGTGGAGGAGGCGAAGGTGAGGGTCTGCGTCGTGCGGCTCTTTCCGTGCCGCATCGCATCGTGAAATGCGCCTGCCTGATCGAGCTGTCCGAGCCAGATCTCGCGGATCGCATAGCCTGACGAGTCGCGCGGATCGCGCGACCCCGGGAGGGCCGTGCCGGAGCTCGCGCTCATGACGATGCGAACGAAGCGTGCCCGAATCGGTCGCGGGGACAGCGTGCGCCGTTCCAACCCGCCCGTGCCCGCGCTCTCGGCGCCCCCCGGAAAGGTCACCCACTTGCCATCCGGATTCTCGTCCGGGTCCCTCGCCGGCTCGCCGCGCCAATATTGGATCCGATAGCTCGTGGCGTACGGTGCACCCCACGCGACCTGGATCGCGGTCACGTCGGTCGGCCGCGCGAGGTCCACGATCACCACCTGTGGGTGGCGCGCGTCGCTCTCGCCCGTGAAGCGATGATCGAGATACGGATTGCTCTTCCAGAAGCTCGCAGTGTCGCCATCGTCCAGCCGCGAATAGCCAGCGTTCTCGGCCTGATCGATCGTGTTTCCGCGCCGGGGGAGACGATATCCGTGCGAGAGCATTATCGGTCGCGCCGACGTGGAGTCCGATGTCCAGTACCCCTGCGCATGGGCCGAGTCGCTCCAGCGCCCCACGGGATTCCAGTGCCACGCCTCGACCCCGAGCTCGGTGCGGAGGCGGTAGGTGAGGCGTGAAAACCCGACGTCGCGCATCGCGCGGATGTTGGCGGGGGTGTAGATCGCGTCCACGGTGCCCCGGCCGTGGCCATCGACCCCGGCACCGACAGCATCGTGAGGATCGATGACATTCGCCACCGAGTCGACATCGACCCTGATGACGACAGGAGATTGTGCGCGAAGTGATGCGGGAGAGAGGAGCAGTGCCGCGAGGAGTCGGCCGCCTCGCACGCTACTTCTTCCTCTTCTTCTTCTTGGTGAGCTCTCGATAGTACGCGCAGCGATCGGAGACGGCGCAAATCTCACACGAGGGCGCGGTGCGCTTGCACACCTCCTGTCCATGCGTTCGGAGGAGCGCTCGCGCTTCCGCCAGCCACTTCGGATCCCGCACCAACTCCGGAGCCACCGCCTTCTGGATGGCACGATACGTGGCGTCGTAGCTCTTCTCCTCTCGCGCGTACCCCAAGCGAACGAGCACGCGCAGCGCGTTCGAGTCGAGAGCCAGCACCGGGTACGACCCCGTATGCAGCAGAATCTTCTCCGCGCCCGGCTCACCGATGCCGGGAAAGCGCATCAGTGCCTTCTTCGCGTCGCTGTAGGAAAGCTTGAGGAGCGAGCGGAGATCGCCGCCGCCGAAGTCCCGTACTGCCGTCTCGCCGATCTTGCGCAGCTTCTGAGCGAAGACCTGCGGGAGGATGCCACCCTCCTTGGTGACGGCGAGGAGCTGCGCATCCGAGGCGGCCACGATGCGCTCGGCGGTCGTCCCCACCGTGCTTGCCAGGAGCCGATAGGCCCGCGCCCGCCGCTGGTCGTTGCCGAGATAGCCGACATTCTCCCAGAGGATCATCTCGAAGGGCGACTTCGGGATGAGCGACGGGGGGGCGCCGTAAACGCCCCGCAGGGTCGTGATCGTGTCCTTGAGCGGTGAGCTAAAGGCGGCGCGCATCGCCAACGACGCTATCGGCCCTCACGTAGCGGGTCAACGTGCACCTCCCCGTCCGACTCTCGTCACGACCCGAGTGAGCCTGTGGGGGCGTGCTCCGCGCTCGCTCCGTCGCTCGTCGCCAGCTCGCGGAGCTTGAAGCGCTGGATCTTTCCCGTCGCCGTCTTCGGCAGCGTCCCTACGAAGGCCACCCATCGGGGACACTTGTACGGTGCCAGTCGCGCCTTCACATGCTCGCGCAGCTCCGACGCCAGGCTCGGCGTTCCGCGAGAAGCATCGACCGGAACGACGAATGCGACCGGCTTCTCCAGATGATCGGCGTCGAACGTGGCGACTACCGCGGCCTCGAGCACCGCCGGATGCTCCATGAGCGTGGCTTCCACCTCGGACGGAGACACCCAGATCCCCCCCGCCTTGATCATGTCGTCCGAGCGGCCGGCGTACCAGAAGAAGCCATCCTCATCGCGCACGTACTTGTCGCCGGTGCGGATCCACTCTCCGCGAATCGTCTCTTTCGTTCGCTCGTGCTGGTTCCAGTAGCCGGAGCAGCAGCTGTCTCCACACACCAGGAGGTTCCCGATCTCCCCCGCCTCCACGCCGCGACCGTGCTCGTCCTCGATTCGTGCATCGTATCCCGGGACGAGCGTGCCGCTGCTCCCCGGGCGCACTCCCCCACCCCGGTTCGCGATGAAGGTGTGGCACATTTCGGTGGTTCCGATGCCGTCGAGGATCTCGACGCCGAATCGAGCAAGCCAGCGCTCGAAGATCGCGCGCGGCAGGGGCTCCCCGGCTGAGAGGCAGCGGCGCACGACGCCGAGCGACGGAGCACTGCGCCCGGCCTCCTGCAGCAGTGCCGCGAAGGCGGTGGGAACGCCGAAGAAGAGGGTCGGCTGCGTGCGCTCGATCACGTCGAAGACGTGGGCGGGCTCGGGGCGCTGCGGGTCGAGTACCGTCGAGGCGCCGACGTAGAAGGGGAAGTAGAGCGAGTTCCCCAGTCCATAGGCGAAGAAGAGCTTGGCGATCGAGAAGCAGCGATCCCCGTGCTCGATCTCCAGGATGTGGCGCCCATACGTCTCGGCGCAGACCACCATGTCGTGCTGAAGGTGCACGACACCCTTCGGGACACCCGTGGTGCCGGATGTGTACAGCCAGAAGGCGACGTCGTCAGCGGTGGTGGCGGCGGGATCGAGCTCGGCGGATGACGCGTCGGTCATCTCTGCGAAGGAGAGCATCCCAGCCTCCGCCTTGCCGGCCACGACGATATGGCGGAGTGTGGGAACGCGATCACGCGCCTGCGCGACCTCCCACGCGAGGGCGGGGCTCACAACCGCCACGCCGGCTCGGGAGTCGTTCAGGATGTACTCGATGTCGTGCGGCTTGAGGAGCGTGTTGGTGGGAACAGGGACGGCGCCGATCTTGATCGCGCCCCAGAAGGCATAGACGAACTCGGGTCCGTCGTGAAGGAGTAATACGACCCGCTGCTCGAGGCCGACGCCGAGGGTGCGCAGGGCATTACCGGCGCGGTTGACGTTGCGAGCCACAGTGCCGTAAGTGATTTCGGCGCCATCGTGGACGATGGCCACCGTGGCGTCGCGTCCGCGGGCGGGGTGCTCGTCCACGAAGCGAGTGGCGGCGTTGAATCGCCTCGGGAGCGCGATCGGGGTCGTGGGCGCGCCCATGGGCGAAATCTGGGGAGCCCGCCACGTCGACGACAGAGCGGTCGGGGAAAGAAAAGGCGCGCCGCTTGGGGCGGCGCGCCGATCGCTATCTGGAGAGGCGACGGGCTAGGAGATCGGCACCGGCTGCGGGACTCTCCAGAGTACCTCGAGCTGGCGGCTCGCCACGTATCCACGCGTCTTCAGCCACTCCAGCGGCCACGCGAGAAGCTCGGACAGCTCAGAGTCGGCTTGCGCGTGGGCCATTCGGCAGTGCACGACGATCGACTCGAGAGGCGTCGGCGGAGGCGGAAGGACCGGTGTCCCACCCGCCACGATCGCGGCGGCGTTGAGAACGCTCACGAGGTGGTTGAGGATATCCGTCGCCGACTTGTGGCGAGCTTCGGCCGCAAGTCGAGAGAGCTTGGCGAGATGCTGGGAACTCGGCGCCCCCGTGCGTAGCCCATCGAGCGCCGCGAAGTACGCCTTCTTGGCGCGCCGCTCGAACGCTCGGATGTGACCGCGATGCTGAATTCTGCTGGGGGGGAGTGGGAGCCGGAATTCCCGCGTCGCTCCGTCCGCCTGCCGACCTTCGATATAGAGCGCTGGTGCGCGCAGCGGACAGGAGGGAGCTGACTCGGGCATCGGTATTCTCACAGTCGCGCGAGAGGAAAATGATGCAGGGTCATTGCGCCAATCTTAAACAATCGACGAGCGACCGGGTAGCGCGGTTTCACAGAAAGATTCGCTAACTCTTGAACGCGCGGTCAGGATTTCGATCCAAATATTGCGCGAAAAGAGGCCGACATCGTCACAAGACGTCACGCCGTCGGGTCACAGTTCCGTCTTCGATTACCACTAACGTGGGACGCTGGTGCCGCAGGTGGGACGCTGGTGCCGCAGCGATGCCGCGACGCCCCGCGACCGTGTAAGCGGGCGCTGCTACGTACCGCGACGCAGCTCCAGGTCGCCATTGCCCGTGCTCATGTGGATGCGGCGATCTCCCGTCCCGATCTGCCCGCGCAGGTGGTGCTTGCTGAGAGAGCCGGTGACGGTGATCGCGAAGTCGGTCCGAATCGAGCCATTGCCCGTATCGGTTTCGAGCTGGCCGGTGAAGGACGGGGGCACCGTGACGATGATCCGCCCATTGCCGGTGCTGAAGTGCATGTCCCCCTCATCCTTGAGGTTGGACATCGTCACCTCGATGTCGCCGTTGCCGGAGCTCGCGTTCACCGGGCCGTTCTGCGTCGTCACCGAGACGCGCCCGTTTCCCGTGGTAGCGAAGGTGGGGCCCGACGCCCCGGTCACGGTGATGTCGCCATTCCCCGAGCTCGCCGAGACGCGGCCATCGACCGAGGCGACACGCACGACGCCATTCCCACTCGAGACTCGCACGTCGTTCCCCGCTCCATCCACCGTCAGGTCACCGTTGCCGGTCGACGCGTCAATCTTCGTACCCTTTCCCAGGCGGACGGTGATGTCGGCGCGCGAGTGGCGATCATGGCCATGATGGTGCGTCCCCTCCTCGTCGCACTCATCCTCCTTCGAGTACGCACAGATCAGGATGTCCTTCCCCACCGTCCGGGCCTGGACGATGATCTCATCATCGCCGTCGTTCCGAATTTCGGCGCGCACCTCCGTCTGGTCGCCCGATGACGGAATGACGTGAATCGGGCCGCGGATGCTCTGTACCCGCAGCCACGCTCCAGCAGTGATCTTGCCGGTCCACACGAAGGGTGAATCGGCTTTGTTCTGCGCTAGGGCGGGACTGGCCGAAAACAGGGGTGTCAGGAGGAGCGCGGCCATGAGGGACTGACGCACGGGTGTGCCTCATCGATCGAGATGCTGGTTGGACAGCGCTTTCGGCAGGACGGTTTGGGCCTACGGCCGGCGGGTGGAATCCGTCGTCTGAGTGGAGTCCCACGGGGCGTTGGTGGGCCACCCCCCTCCCAACGCCTTGTACAGCTGGACCGCGGCCGCGAGCTGGAGGAGCTCCGCCTGAGTGAGGGCCAGCTGGGCGGCGAAGAGATTCCGCTGAGCGTCCAGGACCTCGAGATAGCTCGAGACCCCGTTCTGATAGCGAAGGCTGGCGAGGCGCTCGGCGCCGTGCAAGGCGTTCACCTGGGTGACCTGGGCGACGAGCTGATCGTGCGCCGTTCGGAGCGCCGTGAGGGCGTCCTCCACCTCGCGGAGCGCGCCGATGAGCGTTCGCTCGTACACGTAGAGCGCCTGTTCCGCCCTGGCGCGCTGCACATCCTCCGCTCCCTTGAGCTGTCCGCCGGTGAAGATCGGGATCGAGACGCCGAGGAAGGCCTGGTAGATCTGCCCGTTCGTCTGAAAGAGGTCGCTGAGATTCGTCGCCTGATAGCCGTACTGCCCCGTGATGGTGAATTTCGGAAAGCGAGCCGCCTCGGCCTGTCCTATCCGAGCCGTGGCCGCGTGGAGAGCCGCCTCCGATGCGCGCACGTCCGGCCTCCGATCGAGCAGCGTCGAAGGGAGGCCAACTGGCACCGGGATGTCTGCCACAACGTCGGTGAGCCTCCGGCCCCGGGGGATGCCGGCCGGGTTGCGTCCGAGCAGGATGCTCAGCAGGTGCTCCTGCTGCGCCACCTGACGCTCGAAGTCGGCCACGCTCGCCGCCGCTCCGGCGACGTCCGACTCGAACTGCCGCACGTCCAGCTCCGAGATGACGCCCTGGCCGTATCGGTCGAGCGCGAGCCGATAGGTCTCGTTTCGCGACGCGAGCGTGCTCCGTGAGATCGCGAGGTTCTCGTCGAGCTCGCGGAGGGTGAGGTACGCCGTCGCCACGTCGGAGACGAGGGTAAGAATCACCGCGCGCTCGTTCTCCTCCTGCGTCAGGAGGTCTGCCTGCGCGGCCTCGCTCCCGCGGCGGATGCGCCCCCAGAAATCCAACTCCCACTGCAGATCCACGGTCGCGTTCAGAACGTTGTATGACGCGTGGGGACCCGACAGCACGGGAACTCGGTTTGCCCCACCCAGGCCGTTCACGCTGACCTGCGGATAGAACGGCCCCTTGGCGATCGTCACCTCCGAGCGAAACTCATCGATCGTCGAGAGAGCGATCTTGAGATCCTTGTTCTCGGCCAGGGCGATGGTCACCAACGTCTGAAGCACCGAGTCCTGCAGGAGATCGAACCACCGGATGTTGGCGATCGAGTCGCTCAGGCTGCGCGAGATGGTCGTGCCGCCCATGTGCTGGAGGGCGCTGCTGTCCGCCCGCCGTGCCGCGGCGAGGGAGTCGAAGAACGGCTTGACGGAGTCGGCGATCGATGAGGGCGGCCGCCAGTCCGGTGGGAGCGGCTCGTCAGGCCGGCCGTAGTTGGGCCCCACGCACGCCCCACCGGCGAGCGCGAGCACCGCGAAGGATAGCCGTGCGGAAGGCATCGCGATCAGGCGAGCCGCGAAGCGAATGCGGTGAGCAGGGCGGGAAGCCACTATCGACCACCTCACGACACGGCGAGATCGTCGTGCCGATCAGATGTGGAGGCGCCTGGCGATCGGAGCCGGGCCAGGAAGCGGGTAGAGTAACCCGCCGCCTCGGGGGAGCGCCACCCGAAACGTGGGCCCGCACCGGCAAACGAAGAACGCCGGGCGCGAGCCCGGCGTTCGGAGTGAATGGAGCGCCCTATCGGCTCGAGGGTCGGATCAGACCGTCTCGACCAGATGCCCGAGGCGCACGGGCCATGACTCGCGCTGCGTACGCGTGCGATTGCGGAGCGGGGCCCTGATGCGATTCGGCGTTCGCATGTACGACGCCGGGTCCCGCATCTCCTTAACGGCGCCGATCACTCTCTTGAGCGTCCAGAGATTCCCGCCGGCGAGGAGCTCCACGGCCCGCCGTGCCATCGCCCAGCTCGGACGCGTGCTCTGCAGGGTGTACGCGTACATCCCGGCGAATCTCTCGTAGAACTTTTCGAGCGGCATTTTCGTCGGCAGCACGGCGTGCACGACGTCGAAGTACCCGTAGTCGTGCGTCGTAAGCTCGTGCTTGTGCTGCGTGTAGAGCTCCGTCCCGGGAAGTGGAGTGAGGATCGTAAACGAGGCGTTCGGGAGATCGAGCCGGTCGATGAACTCCGTCAGGCGATCGAAATCGGCATCGTCCCACGACGGGTCGGTGATGAACGTCGTCATCGGCGTGATCCCCGCATCGCGAAGGATCTTGATCGCCTCGACATTCGTGTTCACTCCACCCTTGGTGCGCTTGCGTACGGCCTCGAGCCCCTCGTCGGTGATTTTCTCGACGCCGAGGAAGACGCTGTACAGGCCGAGCTTGTTCCATCGGGGGAAGATGTCGCGGTACTTGACGACCAGATCGGCCCGCGTCTCGCACGAGTAGCTCTTCTTGATCCCCTCGGCATCGATGCGATTGGCGAGCTCGTTGTACGCCTCGTAGTTCAGGAACGCGATGTCGTCGGTGAAGAAGACGTGGTCCTCCTTCATCCGCTTCAGCTCGTAGACGATGTTGCCCGGGGAGCGGCGTCCGGCCCGGCGCTTATAGAAGACCCAGACACTGCAGAAGTTGCAGTCGAAGGGGCACCCGCGTGACGTCTCGAGCGACGCCGAGTGCGGCGTGAGGCCGAAGTGATACCAGCGGCGGTAGCGGCTGGTGAGCTGCCGCGCCGGCGAGGGCAGCGCATCGAGATTGCGCGTGAATTCGCGCGGAATCAGGCCGCCGTTGAGGTTGCGGGCTGTGAGAACGCCCGGCACAGCCTCGAACGGCGTGCGGTCGCGGATCGCCTCCATGATCGCGACACCGATCTCCTCTCCCTCGCCCACCCCCACCATGTCGACCGGTGAGTCGGGGAAGAAGAAGTCCTGCGGCATGAGCGACGCGTGGTGACCGCCGACGACGATCGGCAGGTCAGGCCAGCGCTCCTTGACGAACGACGCGACCTCGAGCGAGGAGTAGACGTCGGTCGTGAAGGCGCAACTGATCCCGACAAGCGACGGGCGCTCGGCGAGCGCCCGATCCAGAACTTCCCACTTGTCCAAGCGGAGATCGATCAGCTCCGCTTCGTGGCCCCGCTCCATGACGGCAGCGCCCACGCACTCGAGCCCGAGCGGCTCGCCCGTGAGAATGTTCGTCAGGCCAAAATCCGTGCCTTGCGGGGGCTGAAGCAGGAGCATCCGCATTGTTTCCCCTTTCGGCCAGAGACGTCGCAACCACTACCGGCCCCGTTCGGGGCCGGCGGTGGGGGAATCACCAGGTGTGCGAGCTCAGTGGCATCCGCAGCCCGTGCCACACCCGCTGTGTGCGGGTTCCTCTGCAGTGTGCGGATCGAACATGGGGAGCTGCTTCTTTCCGGTCGGGAGCGCCATCGGCCGGTTGCCTGCGTAAATCTGATGGCGGCCCTTGTCGGCGAACCAGTCCTTCGTGGTGGCGACCATGTGCATGTTCTCCACGATCTGCCGCCAGCCCACACCGGTGTTGTACGCGCAGAAGCTGATCTCGCCCTCCTGCGTGGCGTAGGGGATCACGCACATCTCGGTCCGGCGGAAGTCGTACGTCCAAAGGTCCTGGAACCACATCCCGCCGACCCACATGATCTGCCACTCATCCTGCGTCGGCTTCTCGCCTTCCGACATCGCCCCGCCCATCCGCCGATTCACGACCTTCACCAGCTTCTCGAAGGTCAGCCCGCTCGGCGCCTTCTTCGCGTCGAAGTTGCGGAGCATCGAGAGGCCGATCTGCGTCAGCGTGAGAGCCTTGCCGCGCGCCGTGTCGCAGATCAGATGGATGTCCTTGACGAACTTGTCCAGATCGAAAAACTGGGTGATCGGCGCCCAGGCCTTCGTTTGATCGTTCACCAGAAGCAGCACCGAGCTCCCGCAGTTCGGGTGGCAGGAGCAGTTGAGGCCACCGAAGGTCACCTCCGGACCGCGCAGATGATCGGCGAGGGCGGTGAAGCTTCCCATCGCGCCGAGCGGGTACCAATCGCGATACGGATCGATCTTGCCGTCGAAGAAGCGGGCGAACTCGTGCGCCAGGTGCGAGATCGTGTAGCGCTGACGATGACGGTCAGCGTCCGTGATATCCTCGTCGCGCCCCGTGAAGGAGACCGGCTGGAAAGAGATCCCGCCGATCTGGTGCGAGTTGTCGATGCAGAACTGGAGGAGCGGGCCGACGCCCGAGTCGTTCCAGGTGTTGACGACGGTGGTCACCGGCGTGATCGAGATTCCGGCCTTCCACATGTTTTCAATCGCCATCTTCTTCGCTTCGAACAGGTTCGAGATGTGACGGTGGCTGTTGGCCTCGTTCGTCACGCCATCGAACTGCAGGTACGCCATGTCGAAGCCGGCATCGCGCGCCTGATAGGCGAACTCGGGCTCCTGGGCGAAGCGGAGCCCATTGGTGGCCGCCTGCACCTGGTAGTAGCCGACCGCCTTGGCGTAGGCGCAGGCCTCGAGGAAGTGCGGCGAGAGTGTCGGCTCGCCCCCCGAGAATTGCACTGACATCTGGCGGCGCGGCTTGAAGGAGATCGAGTCGTCGAGGATCCGCTTGATGTCATCGAGCGAAAGCTCGTGGACGTAGCCGACTTGATTGGCGTCCATGAAGCACGGGTTGCACATCATGTTGCAGCGGTTCGTCAGGTCGACCGTCAGCACCGCCCCGCGTCCGAACTTGATCGTCGATGTGCCGTGGCGATGGACGTGTGAATCACCCTTGGTGGCGAAGTCACGCCCCGGATAGCGCCGCTCGATGATGCGGGTGAACTCGGAGTCGACCGAGAGAAGATCCTCGAAGGGCCCGTGCTTCTCGCAGTGCTTGCGGATGTAGATCCGGTTCCCCTCTTCCACGAGCGTAGCCTTGATCTCTCCGGGATGACCCTTGACGAGCTCCGAGAGCTGGCGTTCACCGCGGATGATCGCGTTGCGCACCTCGACCACGCACCGCGGGCAGAGCGAGTCTGTCTGACGCGGGAAGCCGAGCGGCGGGTGTGTCCTTTGATGGCTCTTGAGCAGAGGCCCCGGCGCCCATGGCGGGGAGACCCCCGGCGTCTCCGGCACCCGCGTATTGATGGCCTGGAACATATTCCAGCCGAGCTCGCCAACTGTGCGCAGGGTGTCGCTCATGATCTCCATCCGAACCTCCGTCGTTGAACAGTCTCAGCGAGAACTGGCGCGACTTCCGTTACGGCCGGGACCTTCGGACGCTCAGGCAATAGTAAAACTCACCGAACCTCGGCCCGCAAGCGAGTGGACCCGATGGTCACCTCGCCAACCTCCCGCCGCGTGCGCGCGTCGCCGGGCCTACGCGGCGGGCCGCCGGCAGGGTCGAGCAAGAGCGCAACTTGAGCGAGCGCCGCGCTGAGTGATTCCGGGAGAGCGTCGGTCGGCTCGATGCAGCGCACACGGCCGCCGGTCGCCTCAGCGAAGACCCTCTGCATCTTTCGCGCTCGCGCGCCGCTCCCCAGCCGCGCCAGGCCCGGTGTCGCCTTCATGATGTTGGGGCGCCCATCCGTCACGTCGTGCCACATCTGTTCCAGGAACTCCGGGGAAGCGAGCAAGGCAGTCGGCCGCAGCGTCCGCATCTCCTCGGCCGACTTGCCGCGAGTGCCGTACGCCAGGGTTGTGCGGCCGTCGCCGACATACACGTACGTCGCCAGGCGGCTCGTCATCGTCACTCGGTCGCCGGCCACGTAGGTCACGTCGCCGGCCCGCGCCGCGAAGCGCGCCAGATGATCCTTCGCCCGCACCATCGCCTCGCCTTGCGTCAGGCGGACGACGCCCGGAGCGCCATGCGCCGCTGAGCGCACGTGATCGCCGCACGGATCGTCGACGGTGGCCGATCGCATGAGCTCCCGCACCTTCGATGCGCGCTCCGCCGTGTCGAGCACATTCGCCTGATCCAAGAGCGCCGCGAGCGTCGTCACCTGAGCGTCATCGGACACGACGTCGGGTGCGATGATGTGCGCGAGGCGCGGCAGGTGTGCGCGTGCCGCGTGGAGCCGGCTCGCGCTCGCTGCGTCGGTGGCGAAGGCGACACGCACGTCGTTCGACGCCAACGTCTCTCGGAGCAGCTCATCGGACACATCGTGCTCGATCCCGACCGGAACGGCGCGAAGGGCGAGGAGCGCGAACTCCGCGTGGCACCAGAAGGGGTGCGCCTGACCGACGATCGCGACCCGCTCGGGCGCCTCGAGATGGAGCTTCTCGGAGCAGTAGAGCGCGATCCGCAGGATCTGGCGATCGGACCGCCAGTCAGGCATCTGCGCCCACCCGAATTGCTCGGCGCTGTGAATGACCGCCGGCCGGTCGTGCTCGAGCACCGCCATGTCATACAGACCGTTCACCGTCTCCGGAATGCGGAAGAGCGGTCGCGGCTTGCGCTGACGGTACATGTCACCGGTCACGTACCCTAACACGCCTGACTCTCCAGGGTGTAAGACCGTGGGTAGTGTAACACATCGCACGCTCGACCGCAGCACTTAGATCGCAGACGGAGCCTCACGTACGTTGGAATCGACGCCCGCGAGCGGGCTGCGGGCGCGCCTTGCCATTCACTCGGGCGGGGGCCATGATCAAGCTGGAACTTTCATCGTAGCCCGGTGGAACAATTGTCGCGGCTCGATCGTTCCGCGCACGGGAGAGCGTTTCACGGCCAGCACCGTCGCTGGCTCTTCGCGTCAGGTGCGCTACTTAGAACTTGTGGAGGTTGTCATGTTTTCCCGCGTCAACTCTGCCCCTTCGCGTACCGCCGTCCGGGTGGGCATCGCCGCGCTCGCACTGGCCCTCGTGGCGTGCGGGCCGGAGATCAGCAGCGATCGCGATCAGACGATCCCGATTCCGAAAGGCGCCACGTATTGGTGGGCCGGTGGCGCCGCCGTGACTCACACCACCGGCGGCTCGGCGATGATCCAGAACGACATCATCCACCAGCGCATCCAGACCGCGATCAACGCGCAAATGGCGGCGAAGGGGTACAAGCTCACGACGGACTCTGCGGCGGCGAATTTCTTCGTTCGCTACTACATCGGGACGAAGACCGAGGTGTCGTATCAGTCGACCACGACTGGGATGGCGGCCGGCCCGGGGTGGGGCTATGGGTGGGGGTACGGTGGCGTCGGCGTCGGGATGTCGACGACCACCACACATCCGATCGAGACGACGGTCGGTGGCGTCGTGATCGACCTGGTCGAGAACCACACCGGGAAGCTGGCCTGGCGGGGCATCGTGAAGGGAGATGTCCCCGATCAAGCTCCGTCACAGGAGAGAGTGAACGAGGTGGCCGGCCAAGTGATGGAGACGCTGCCATCGGCCATGTGACGCGAGCGGCGGAACTCCGCCGCCTCGACTCGCCGCACCGGGCCACCTAACGACAACGCGCCGCGACCAGGGAGTCGCGGCGCGTCGTGCATCGGGAGGTGAGGCCGGCGCGACTCCGGCTACCCCGGCCGACGGGTCGACTCCCGCACCCGTGCGGACACGTCGGGCGAGAGGCTCGCGCCCCGAATCGCCCGATCGATCGCCGACTTCTCGTACGCCTTGGTTGCGTGGTAGATCGCCTTGTCGAAGAAGGCATCGAGCGAGAAGGTCAGATCGCTCAAGACCTGCTTCTCCATCGCAGTGTCGGCGGGGTCGTTCCGGCGGATGAAGCTGAAGAGATGCTGCTTGACGAGAATCAGCGCGTAGACAAGCTCCGAGAGGGGCGTGCCATGCTCCTGCTGGCGTGCCGCGACGGCACCGTACGCAGCATCGATCTTCGACTCATCCCCCTCGCCCAGCCAGCGGTCGAGATGCTGATATACGTCGTGGACGCGGTCGCGAAGCTCCTCGTTCGGCACTCCGTGAAGGTAGAGGGTCCGCGGGTTGCTCGAGATGTCGGCCAGGAGCTCGGCGGTCAAGCTGTCGGCGTGGCTGCCGATCAGCTCCATGAGATTCGGAAGTTGCATCGTGATGCTCCGCAGGGGTTTGCGGGCCGCGGCGCTGACGCCGACGGCCTGCGACACACTCATTATCTACACGGGCGCCTACACCACAATCTACGCCGGCTCCACGCCGAACCGTTGAGCGCCCGAAGCTCCGCGCGCCCGCCAAAGGAAACTGGCCGTCGCGGGGGAGGTGAGCAAGGTGGTGCTCCCCGACAGACGGTCGGCAATACACGCGCGTCCGCGCTTAGAGCGCCTTGCGAATCGACGCCAGCTCGCGCTTGCGCGCCTTGCTCACCGTCGGGAAGTGGAGATCGAGTCGCTCCAACGCGTCGACGATGGCGGTTGCTACGACCACGTGGGCGAACCACTTCTTGTCCGCTGGAACGATATACCAGGGAGCCTCGGGGCTGCTCGTGTGGCGAATCATGTCCTCGAACGCTGCCATGTACTCATCCCAGTGCTCGCGCTCGTGCACGTCCGAGATGTCGAACTTCCAATTCTTCGCCGGGTCCTCGAGCCGGGCCAGCAGGCGCTTCCGTTGCACGTCCTTCGACATGTTGAGGAAGAACTTGCAGATGGCGGTCCCATTGCGCGCGAGGTACCGCTCGAAGCCGTTGATGTCCTCGAACCGCTCCTCCCAGATTCGATCGGTCACCAAGCGCTTTGGGATCTTCTCGCTCTGGAGCAGGTCGCGGTGGACGCGAACGACCAGGACTTCCTCGTAGTACGAGCGATTGAAGATTCCGATGCGGCCACGCTCCGGCAGACGCGACGCGGCGCGCCAGAAGAAGTCGTGATCGAGGTCCTCCGGTGACGGCGCCTTGAAGCCGTAGACCTCGCAGCCCTGGGGATTGACGCCGGACATCACGTGCTTGATCACGCTGTCCTTACCGGCAGCGTCCATCGCTTGGAGGATGATCAGGAGCGACCAGCGATCCTGCGCCCAGAGCTTCTCCTGCATCTCGCTCAGAGCCGCCACACTTGCCGCCAGGAGGTCGTCCTGTTTCTTCTTCACGGCGCGGCCGGGTGCCGCGCCAGGATCGTAGTCGCTCAGCTTGAACGATTTCCCATCGGTCACACGGAATCGACGAATCAGCTTATGCGCGTCGAGCACGAGTTGCTCCGGAACGTTTGGGGAGAGCCGGGCTCCCGAGGAGAGGCCGCGTCGCGGTCGTCAATCTATGACGCGGGCCCGCGCACGCGAGCGTCTTGGAGCATCCTTACGGATCGTGGGCGACGCCCCGTAGGGGCGCCCCATGCGGTCGCTCACCTCGATCGCCGAGTGGTATGAACTGCCCGTCGTGTGCGGCGCAAGGCATAACAAGCGACGTAACGATCGTCTCGCGCGCCGGTTCCACCCTCGCCTGGCAGCCTCACACGGACGAGAGGGGACTCGTGCACGAGCACGACCCCAACATCTATCGCACGACGTACCGGTGCGCGCGGGGCCATCAGTGGTTGGAGAAGACGCGGAAGCCCTGTCCGCTCTGCGGAGAGGCATCGGGGCTCGCCGGCCCCTTCCGGCGCAGCTAGGAGAAAGCCCCGCTCGCGCGGGCCCTCAGTGCCGGCGGTCCGGCGTCGGCTTGAGGAGACGCTGCAGGCGTGTTCGAGCGCGAGCCAGGCGGGAGGTGACGGTGCCGATCGGCACGCCCGTGATCCTTCCTATCTCCTTGTAGGAGCAGCCCTCGAGCTCGCGAAGCACCAGCGCCTCCCGAAATTCGGCGGGCAGAGCGTCAATCGCCCGGCGAAGACGGAGCCGCTCCTCGTTCCGCTCGAACCCCACCGCGGTATCGGGGGCCCAGAGCTCGACCCGGCTAGGCTCGTCGTCGAGGCCGACAGTGAGGGCGGAGCTCAGCGAGCGGCGTCGCAGCGTATGACAGGTATTGCGCACGATCGCGAGCAGCCACGCTCGAGGGTTTTCTCCGCGGAAGGTGGCGAAGTAGCGGAGCGCCCGCAGACACGCCTCCTGCACGGCGTCTTCGGCGTCGGCGCGGGTCGGCATCAGATAGCGCGCGAGATTGTAAGCGGCGTCGAGATGCGGGAGCACCGCGCTCTCGAATGCCGTTGCCCCGGGTCGCACCCCGTTCGCGGAGTGCGCAGGAGGAGTGGAGGGCTCGTCGCGCCGAAGAACCATGGCGCGTTCTACTTCAAACTTGAATGAAAGTTCCGGGGCCCGACGTCAAGAAGGTCCCCTCTGCTTCGACCGCTGTGGGTCCCCCGGCGGAGGGCTCGCGCCACGGCCGCGTCCGCCCAGGCCAGCCAGACCCAACCGTCGCGTGATCGCGCGCGCCGTCCGAGATTTCCCCCCACCCTCAAGCGACTGGGCTCCCCGAACGCGGCCACTCCCCCTCACCCCACCGCCTCACCTCCCCCCTTCCCGAGACTGCCATGACCGCCGACAACGCGATCGGCCTCTCTCGCTCTCGTCGCGCACTCGCCCTGCTCGCGATTCTCCTCCCGTGGTATCCCCTCTCCCTGCGAGCGCAAACCCACATCACCAGTCCGCGGGAGCAGTTCGGCTTCGACATCGGAGCCGACTACCACCTCGTCAACTACACCCAACTCGACGAGTACTGGAAGCGACTGGCCGCCGAGTCCGACCGGCTCAAGGTCGAGCGCATTGGCACCTCGGCCGAAGGGCGGGCGATGTGGACCCTCGTCATCTCGTCCCCGGCGAACATTGCGAAGCTCGACCGGTACCGAGAGATCGCCGCGACGCTCGCGCACGCCGAGCGGCTGACGGATGACCAAGCGCACAAGTTGGCGCAGGAGGGGCGAGCGGTCGTCTGGATCGACGGAGGACTCCACGCCGAGGAAGTACTCGGCGCGCAACAGCTCATCGAGACCGTCTACGAGCTCCTGAGTCGCGACGACCCCGAGACGCAGCGCTTCCTGTCCGACGACATCGTCCTGTGCACCCTCGTCAACCCTGACGGGATGGAGCTCGTCTCGAATTGGTACAACCGAACCCCGGACACGACGCAGCGGTCGCTCGCCTGGCTCCCCCGCCTCTACCAGAAATACATCGGACACGACAACAACCGCGATTTCTACATGGCGAATCAGCCTGAGACGCAGGCGATCAACCATGTGCTCTACCGCGAGTGGTTTCCCCAGATCGTGTACAACCATCACCAGACCGGGCCCGCCGGCACCGTGATGTTCGCGCCCCCCTTCCGCGATCCGTTCAACTACTTCTTCGATCCCCTCGTCCCGATGGAGCTCGATCTGGTCGGGGCGGCGATGCACGCGCGCTTCGAGGCCGAGGGGAAGCCGGGCGTCACCATGCGGTCGGGGTCGAGCTACTCGACGTGGTGGAACGGCGGGCTGCGCACCATGGTGTACTTCCACAACCAGATCGGGCTTCTCACCGAGACGATCGGCGATCCGACGCCGATCCAGATTCCCTTCGTTCCGCAGAACCAGCTTCCGCGCGGCGATCTCCCCTTCCCGATCGCCCCGCAGGCCTGGCACTTCCATCAATCGATCGAGTACTCGCTCACCGCCAACCGCGCGGTGCTCGATGTAGCGTCGCGCTATCGCGAGACGCTGCTCTACAACATGTATCTCATGGGCCGCCACTCGATCGAGCGCGGGAGCCGCGACAGCTGGACGACGACGCCGTCGGAGATCGACAGCGTTGTGGCGCGTGTCCGACGGGAGCGGACCACGGCGCAGTCTGCGGACGTCCCCGACTGGTTGATGGCGGCACTCAACCCCTTCGGCAGCCCCGTGCCGCCGGAGTACTACGCGATGCTCCGTCGTCCCGAGGCGCGCGATCCCCGCGGCTACATCATCCCGAGCGACCAGCCCGACTTCCTCACGGCCACGAAGTTCGTCAACGCGCTCATCCGCGGCGGCATCGACATCGACCGTGCGACCAAGGCGTTCACGGTGGGCGGGAAGTCCTATCCGGCGGGGAGCTACGTCATTCGGACGGCCCAGGCCTTCCGGCCGCACATCCTCGACATGCTCGAGCCGCAGGATCATCCTAACGACTTGCAGTACCCGGGCGGGCCACCGCGAGCCCCGTACGACAACGCCGGCTGGACCCTCGCCTATCAGATGGGCGTCTCGTTCGACCGGATTCTCGACGGCTTCGAGGCGCCGACCGAGCGCATCACCGAGGTCATTCCGCCACCGCCCGGTACGGTGGCGCGGTCGAATAGCGGGTGGTATCTGAGCCACGCGACCAACGACGCCTTTCTCGCGGTGAATCGCCTCCTGAAGGCCAACAGCGACGTCTACTGGGTAGAGCACTCCTTCACGGCGGACAAGCGTACCTATCCTGCGGGCACCTTCTACATCCCCCGCGGCGTTTCCACGGCGACGCTGCAGCAGCTGGCGCAGGCGACGGGAGTGTCGTTCGACGCCGCGTCAGGCAAGCCGACCGGCCGACTGTTGAAGCTGCGCCCGGTGCGCATCGGATTGTGGGATCAGTACGGTGGATCGATCCCGAGCGGGTGGGTGCGGTGGCTCCTCGAGCAGTACGAGTTCCCCTACGAGATCGTGTATCCGCCCCAGCTGGATGCCGGTGATTTGGCACGGAAGTTCGATGTGCTCCTCTTTCCGAGCGGGGCGATCCCACGCACCGACCACGCCGGTCCTTCCGTGGAAGAGGAGTTCTTCGGCCGCGGACCGGTGAAGCCGGAGGCGATTCCGGCGGAGTTCCGGCCGCGACTGGGGAAGGTGACGGTCGCCACGACCGTGCCGCAGATCAAGAAGTTCCTCGAGGCGGGAGGGACCGTGCTCACCATCGGTTCGAGCGGCAACCTCGCCTATCACCTCGGCCTCGCGATAGAGAGCCAGCTGGTCGAAATGAGCGGCGGCCAGTGGAAGCCGCTCCCGCGCGATCGCTTCTACGTGCCCGGCTCTGTTCTCCGCGCGCGCGTTGACGACGACGACCCCGTGGCGGCCGGTGTCGGCCGCGATGGATGGGTCGACGTCTTCTTCGACGACGATCCGGTCTGGCGCCTGACCCCGGGCGCGGTCGACAACGGCGTCCGTGCCGCACTCTGGTTCGCCGATGGGCGTCCGTTGCGCAGTGGGTGGGCCCTCGGCCAGAGCTACCTTGCCCAGGGCGCGGCGGTCGTCGACGCCCCCTACGGCAAGGGGCACATCTACCTCTTCGGTCCGGAGATCACCTTCCGCGGTCAGCCGCACGGCACGTTCAAGCTGCTCTTCAACGGGATCGTTCTGGCGGGTACCGGAGGGGGGACGGCGAGTCCCGCAGCCACCGCCGGGTCTCCGTGATCGCGATCGCCCGAACCCAGCCCGATCTGTCGAACCTCTGACATCGCGGCGGGTTGACGCGTCCGACTCAGGGTTTCTATCGTTCCAGTCACCAAGTGACTGGAGACCTTCCATGGCGCGCGCCGCGCTCGATGTCCTGCCCGGAACGGTCGATGTCCTGATTCTACGAACGCTGGCATGGCAGCCGATGCACGGTTACGCGATCTCGCAGTGGATTCGCGATCGGTCGGGGGGCGTAGTCGCCATCCAGGGCGCCGCCCTCTACCAAGCGCTCCACCGCCTCGAGAGACAGGGATGGATCGCCGCCGAGTGGGGCGCATCGGAGAACAACCGGCGGGCGAAGTTCTACGAGCTCACGCCGCGGGGTCGCACGCAGCTGCGCCAGGAAACAGCCTCCTGGCGGGAATACGCCGCCGCGGTCTCCAAGGTCCTGGCTCCGGCGTGAGGAGCGACTCGAATGTCTGAGCGTCGGCGCCGCCTCCGACTTCCCTGGCGCAGCAGCGCGCGGATCAGCGCGGACATCGACGACGAGCTCACCTTCCATGTGGAGATGCGGGCGCGAGAGCTGATGGCGACGGGGATGTCCGAGGGAGAGGCGCGCCGCGAGGCGGTTCGGGAATTCGGCGATCTGGACTACACCCGGCGTTACTGCGCCTCGCTCGACCGGCGCGGCGATGCGCTCCTTCGGCGCACGCAGTGGCTCGAGGACCTGGGCGTCGACCTCCGGCACGCCTGGCGCACGATGGCGCGCGCTCCCGGGTTTCTCGCAGTTGTGCTCCTCACCCTCGCCCTCGGCATCGGAGCCAACACGGCCGTCTTCACCGTCGTGGACCGCGTGCTCGTCGCCAGCCTCCCCTACCGGGAGCCGGACCGCGTGGTGCGCATCTACGGCACCGACGTGCCTGACGGGATCCAGGAGGGACAGGTCGCCGCCGGCGACTACGTCGACTATCGTCGGCGCCAACGCACCTTCCAGGATCTCGCGGCCTTCACCTGGGCCGACTACACCTACGTCGGCCCCGATCGCCCGGAGGGGATGACCGGACTGGGCGTCACCGCGAACTTCTTCGACGTGCTCGGGACACGCGCGCTCCTCGGGAGCACCTTCGTCACCGGCGACGACTCTCTCATTCCCGCAGCGGTCGTCGTCCTCAGCCATTCGGCGTGGAAGCGCATCTTTGGCGGAGATCCCGGCATCGTCGGGCGTCGCATCATCATGAGCGACTATCCGCGCACCGTCGTCGGGGTGATGCCAGCCGGCTTCATCTCACCGCTGCGCGAGGCTGACTTCTGGATGCCGCGAAGCCTCGCGCCACTGCTCGACGACGCGAATCGCGCCCGGAAGTTCCGCAACCTCGGAATGATCGGACGCCTCGCACCGCAGCGGACGGTGGCCGCCGGAAGCGCGGATCTCGCTGCGATCGCGCGCGATCTCGAGCAACGCTACCCCGAATCGAACACCGGGATCGGCGTCGTGGCGGTCCCGATCCGGGCCTCGTTCGCCGGCCCGGTTCGCGCTCCGCTTCTGGTGCTGATGGGAGCGGCCGGTCTCGTGCTGCTCATCGCCTGCGCGAATGTGGGCGGGATGTTGGTGGCACGCGGCCTCGCCCGTCGCCACGAGTTCGCCGTGCGCGCGGCGCTCGGCGCTGGACGCGGTCGCCTCGCCCGTCAGGTGCTCGCGGAGAGCATGGCGCTCGCCCTGGCCGGCGGACTCCTCGGCGTCGCCCTGGCCGTCCGGCTGACGCAGGCGCTCGTGGCTCTGGCCCGGCCTGCCCTCCCGGCGATGGGGCCGGTCGCGGTCGATGGACGCGCGCTCGCCTTCGCCTGCGGCATCACGGCGATAACGGGGCTCGTCCTCGGTCTCATCCCCGTGCGCGGTGGAGGCCGCCTCGCCTCTCGTCAGGCACTTCACGAGGAGTCGCGCGGCCTCACCGGGGGGCCGGCGCGATCGCGGCTGCGGGCCACGCTGGTGGTGGCGCAGATGGCGACCGCGGTGGTGCTCGTGATCGGCGCCGGTCTCCTGGCGCGCAGCCTCTCGCGTCTCCGCGCCGTGGACCTCGGCTTTCGCCCGGAGCACGTCCTCACCTTCCGCGTGGAGCTCCGCGGGACGAAGTACGATTCGGCCGCGCAGGTGATCGCGCTCTACGAGGCGCTGCACGAACGGCTGCGCGCCCTTCCCGGTGTTGTCGCGGTCGGCTCGACGGGGGCGATCCCGACCGAGGGCGGCGCGCGCTCGGCGCTCGACATCTATGGCCGCGATGTGCCCCCGGGGCAGCTTCCCGCGGTCGGCTACAACAGCGTCTCGGACGACTACTTTCGCGCGCTCGGCATCCCGCTGCGCGAGGGACGGTCGTTCGAAGAGCAAGACAATGAGAAAGCGACGCCGGCCGTCATCCTGAGCGAAGGGGCGGCGCGCCATTTCTGGCCCGGTGGCGGGGCCGTGGGCGCTCGCGTCAGGCTCGGGCCCGACCCCAGCCAGCCGTGGGCGGTGGTTGTCGGCGTGGTGGGTGACGTTAGGCAGGATGGTGCCGCAGGCGACGTTCTCCCCACCGCCTACGTATCGGCGCGGCAGGACACGTGGGCCGGGCGCACGGTGGTCGCGCGCACGTACGATGACCCGGTGGCCGTGGCATCGGCGGCGCGACGAGAGCTACGCGCGATCGACCCGAACGTGCCGATCACCGAGCTGCGGACGATGACGACGGTGGTGGACGAGAGCCTCGCCGGCCGTCGGCTCCCCCTCTGGCTGATGTCCGCCTTCGCACTCCTGGCGCTCGTGCTCGCGGCGATCGGCGTCTACGGTGTGATGGCCTACGCCGTGACGATGCGGGCGAGCGAGCTCGGGGTGCGAGCGGCGCTCGGCGCTCAGCGGCGTGACCTGTTCGTGCTCGTCCTCTCGCAGGGGATGCGGACCGCGCTCATCGCCCTGGTGATCGGCCTCGGGGCCGCCGTGGCCTTCGCCCGGTCCCTCTCCAGCCTCCTCTTCGGTGTCGCCCCGCTCGACCTCACGACTTTTCTCGCCGCGGCGGCGATTCTCGTCGCCTGCGCGATGGCGGCCACTCTCATCCCGGCGCAGCGAGCCATGCGGGTCGATCCGGCGGCGACGCTGCGCGGCGCATGATGATGGTCGACTCGGCGGCCCCGCAGCCGCCTCGGTGCGCGTCACCGAAACGTCAGTCAGAGCGGAGGCCGGTCGCCCTCTCGGAGATAGCCCAGAGGCGGGCGCCATCGGCGTTGCGGAGCGCCTGGGGTGCAGGTTCGACCTCGCGCTCGCGGTCGAAGTAGCGGCCGGTCGCTCCCTCCAGCCCCGGATCGGCGGCGAGTCGGACGACCGGCTTCGCTCCGACGGCGGCCGGTGGACAGGTGAGCTTGATCATCAACCGAAAGAGATAGGGCGCTGGGCGCCAGATGTCGGTCGCGATCGCGCCGGGGTGAACGGCGTTCGTGGCCACCTTCGGCTTTCGATGCGCGAGCTCGCGGGTGAAGATGATCTGCGCCAGCTTCGTCTGCGCGTACGCTTTGAAGCCGCGGTATCCGTGCGCGAGCTCGACGTCGTCCCAATCGATCTGCCCCGATTTGTGTGCGACGGAGCTGACGTTCACCACCCGCGGCTTTGCTGCCCGCTCGAGGAGCGGCATGACAAGCTGGGTGAGCAGGAAGCCACTCAGGTAGTTGGTCTGCCAGGTCAGCTCGTGGCCATCGACGGTCAGCTGTCGCTCGCGCGACACGGTGCCGGCATTGTTGATGAGCACGTCGAGCGCCCTCGCCGATGAGGCGAGACGCTCGGCGGCGCTCCGCACGGAAGCGAAGGAGGCCATGTCCATGAGCAGGAACTCGGCCTTCCCTCCGTTCCGCTCGATCTCTTTCACCACCCCACTCCCGCGGTCCGCATTCCGTGCCGCCACCACAACGCGTGCGCCCATCCGCGCGAGCATCAGCGCCGACTCGCGGCCAATGCCCCGCGAGGCGCCGGTGATGAGCACGGTCCGACCATCCAAGTCGTCTTTCTGGTCCAGGGAGCGCGGTCGAGTCATGCCGTCAGCAGAGGAAGGGTGAGGCCGCTACCCGTGTGTATCGACGCGCACACGGACCGCGCCGGGCCACCCCATCGCGCTCGCGCGAGGGAAAGGCCAATATTGCCGCTGGGAAAGATACAGCAGGCGACCTGAGCGGGGAGGTGAAAGTGTCGACACGGAGAGTGGTGCACGGCATCGCGTGCGTCCCACGCACCGACCGGGCGCCTCGGGTCCCCAGGAATCGGCCGCCTCGATTTCTGTGGGCTAGGCTTGCCGCTCTTTTCCTGCTCGCTGGCCTAACGCCTCACAACGCACTCGCACAGGACGCCCACTACTGGCAGGAAACCTACGGCACACGCGCCCAGCTCCTCGGCGGGCTGGTGATCGGCAGCCAGGTGGACATCAGCGCCGTCTTCTACAACCCGGGCGCGCTCACATTCGGAGCAACGAAGGAGCTGGCTGTCGCCGGGAATGCCTATCGATATACCAGCATCACCTACAAGAACGCGGATGGCGGGTCGAAGGACCTTACCTCCTCGGGGCTCAACGCTGTGCCCAGCCTCTTTGCGGGTGCGCTCTCTCTGGGCAGCTCGGACAAGAATCGCTTCGCCTACTCCGTGCTGTCGCGCTACAGCGCGAACGTGGACGTCCAGGGGCATGGCCTTCCCATCGACACACTCTTCGGCGTCGGGAATCTTCCGTATGCCGCGGGCGACGTTCACCTGGTCGAGAACCTGAGCGAGTACTGGGCCGGATTCTCCTATGCGCGCGTGCTGACGCCGCACATCGGTGTCGGCATCACCCCCTTCTTCGCCGTTCGCAGTCAGGACGGGCGGCTCGAGTCGCAGATCACCGCATTGAATGCGGCTGGAGCCGCAGCCTACGAGGGACGCGACGTCTCCTTCTCCTACTCCAATTGGCGAATCCTGGCGAAGCTGGGGATGAGCGTCCAATACCCTCGGTGGAGCGCCGGCCTGACGATCACGACCCCGAGTGGACGCCTCTTCGGAAGTGGGCAGGTCGTGCGCAACATCAACGGCGTGGATCAGGGAATCGCGGGGAATGGACCCACTCCGCCTTACATCGCCAACAATTTCCAGCAAAACCTCACCGCCAACTACAAATCGGGCGCCTCGGTGGGCTTCGGCGGGTCGTTCACGTTCGGCGACTCCGTGACGCCGAGCACGATACACGTTGCCGGCGAATGGTTCGCCCCCGTCGATCAGAACGCGATCCTGGACCCGGCGCCGTTCACTCCGCAGACCGGGGGAGCGCAGGTGACTGGTCAGGTGGTGGAGAAGCTGAACTCGGTGTTCAACGCCGGCGGCGCCTTCGAGCACAAGTTCAGCGGGGCGTGGGGCGCCTACGGGAGTTTCCGAACCGATCAGAGCTCAGCGACAAGTGAGGTCAACAACGCGGCCCTGTCCCGGTGGAACATCACGCACGTCACGGGCGGCGTCTCGTTCGGCTTCGGGCGCAACGAGTTTGTGTTGGGCACGGACATCGGGTTCGGGAGCTTCACGCAGCCGGAGAACCGTGGGAACGTGCCCGAGGGGACGCCGGTGCTCGCCGAGGGCTCCATTATCTCCTACAAGGACATCACCTTCATCGTCGGCTACCGCTTCGCCTCGAGCTTCTGACGCGGAAGGCCGCGCGTCGGGCCTCTGTATCACACCCGGTATGCGACCGCGAGGAAAGTGATCACCCCGACGATGGCGAGGAGACCCGCGAGGAGGGTCGCCAGGGAGCGGTACTGAATCCCGTACTTTTCCCTGAGCATCTTCATGTCGCGCTGCTGCTGAATGGTCGCCAGGACGAGGCAGACGATCGCCAGACCCACGAGCAGCATCCCGAATTCGCGAGATCCGAAGATGCGATGCGACTCCCCCAGGTGAGCGACCTCACGCTGCTCCTGAAAGAACTTGTAGATCGTGAATCCGAAGCTGATCATCGACGTGGCGGTGCGAATCCACGCCATCATCGTCCGGTCGTGGGCCAGGCGAGTTCTGTCGACGGCAAGAGCGGTGGCGTCGGGGAGTGACTGGGGCGGCGCCGGGCTAGCAGGCTTGGGTGAGGGATCGCTCATCGGTCGATGCTCCGAGAACGCGGTTGGCGACTTTCTCGCCGCAGAGATGCAGGCGGTCAATACTGGCCCGCGATCGGCGATTGGCGCAACGGCCCGTTGGCGGGCCGATCACTAGCTGCCTGATCGAGATCGCCCCTGGCGAAGGATCGATCCTTGGTCGCAAGCTTCCAGTCCGTGCGGGTGTCCATAGCATGAGCCCGCTCGAGGAGAGACGACTGATCCCATGAGCGCGACGTGACCCAGAAGACAGGCCTCCCCATCGCATCGCCGGCAGAGGCGCCGACTCGTCAGGCACCAGGCGATCCACCCTTCCCCGGTATGGTCTGGATCCCCGGCGGCGTCTTCGCCATGGGATCCGACAAGCACTATCCCGAGGAAGCGCCGGTCCATCGCGTCGAGGTGGACGGATTCTGGATGGACGCGCGTCCGGTCACGAACGAGCGCTTCGCGCGGTTCGTGGAGGCGACGAACCACGTCACCTTCGCCGAGATCCCACCGAGGGCCGAGGACTATCCGGGGGCGTTGCCGGAGATGCTCTACGCCGGATCCCTCGTGTTCGTGAAGCCCTCCGGGAGGGTGGACCGGCGCAACATTGCCAACTGGTGGCAGTACATGAAGGGCGCGGAGTGGCGGCATCCGCGCGGGCCGGAGAGCTCACTCGATGGTCTCGACTCGCACCCGGTCGTCCATGTCACGTTCGGGGACGCCGAGGCATTCGCCCACTGGGAGGGAAAGGAGCTCCCGACGGAGGCGGAGTGGGAGTTCGCCGCGCGCGGTGGACTCGAGGGAGCCGCCTACACCTGGGGCGAGGAGTTCATGCCGGGCGGGCGGTTCATGGCGAACACCTGGCAGGGAGAATTCCCCTGGCAGAACCGGGAGGAGGATGGGTTCGAGTTCACATCACCGGTCGGGACCTTCGCGCCTAACGGCTACGGCCTCTACGACGTGATCGGCAACACCTGGGAGTGGACGACCGACTGGTACGAGCCCCGGCACCCGGCCGAGCAGATCAAGGCCTGTTGCATCCCCCATAATCCCCGGGGCGGCCGCGAGATGGCGAGCTACGACCCCGCGCAGCCGGAGATCAAGATCCCGCGCAAGGTGCTAAAGGGCGGCTCGCATCTCTGCGCGCCGAACTACTGCCGACGCTACCGGCCGGCGGCGCGCTTTCCGGAGCCGGTCGACACGTCGACGAGCCATGTCGGCATGCGCTGCATCGTGCGGGTGAAGCAGACGACCTGATCCGCATTCCGGACAACCGGCGAGGGAGCGCGCATGGAAGCTTTCGTCAGGCAGTTCGCCACCACCGTGGCCCTCGGCGTCGAGTTCGGCGCCGCCGTTCTCATCACCGTCGGCGCGCTCGAGGCGCTGGCCGAGCTCCTCAAGCCCCCGTACGGGGGTCGGGCGAAGCACGGTCGCCGGCGCGAGGTCTGGATGGGCCTCGCGCGATGGTTGGTGCTCGCCCTGGAGTTCGAGCTGGCCGCCGACATCCTGCGGACGGCGATCTCGCCCACCTGGGATGATGTGGGCCAGCTCGCCGCCATCGCCGTGATCCGGACCTTCCTGAGCTACTTCCTCACCAGAGACATCGAGGAGGTGGCTCACTCGGAGGAGGGTACGGAGAGCTCCGCCCGCCCCGCGAGCGCCTAGGTGTAGGCGGGCGCGGCCGCCGACTCGGGCGTCCCGATGGGGAGAAGGACGCGAAAGGTGCTCCCTTGGCCCAACTCGCTGGTGAGGATCACGTCGCCGGAGAGAAGGCGCGCCAGCTTTCGCGCCACGCCGAGGCCGAGCCCCGTCCCTCCCACGCGCCGCGTCGTCGACTGATCCACCTGCCAGAAGGGCTCGAAGATCCACTCGTGGTATGCCTCGGCGATCCCGATTCCGGTGTCGCTCACCTCGAACACTTGGGTGTGCCCCTCGCGCACGAGTGAGACCGCTATCGTGCCGCGCTCGGTGAACTTGACCGCGTTGGAGAGGAGATTGATGAGGATCTGCCGAGCCTTGGTCGCGTCGGTCTGAATGACGTGAGGCTCGTCAGGCAGTGAGAGAACGATCCGCAGCCCCTTCGTCGTCGCCGCCGGCTCGACCAGTGCCACACTCTCTCGGGCGATTTCCCGGGAGTCTATCGATTCGATCCGCAGCTCCTCACGCAAGGAGTCCCCGCGCGCGATGGTGAGAACGCCCTCGATGAGCGAGATCAGGTGCTGCGCACTCGCCCGGACGCGCTCCAGCTGGACCGATTGCCGCTCTGTCACAGGCCCGACCACTTCGCTCGCCAGCAAGTCCGTGTAGCCCAGAATGGCGTTGAGCGGCGTTCGAAGCTCGTGGGACATCACCGCCAGAAACTCGCTCTTCGCCCGATTCGCCCGATCCGCCTCGGTCGCTGCCGCTTCGGCGCGCCACCGCGCCTCCGACTCGGCGGTGTAGAGTCGCGCGTTGTCTGCCGCCAGCTCGGCGGCGGCTTCACGCCCACGCTCCTCGGCGAGCCGGGCATCACGCGCCACGGCGATCTGCTCGGTCAGAATCCTGTTCGACGTCGCGAGTTCGGCGCCGGCCTCACGCCGCTCGGTCAGGACCGCCGCCACCATCATGCTCATTACCGCGATGACGCCGACGAAGACTTGCAGGAAGAGCAGCGACTCGTTGAGCGAGCCGCGGACGAAGGGGCCGCGCTGCACGATCGTCCACCAGGTCGCGGCAGCCGCGATGAGTAGCGTCACTGTCGACGCCCCACGCTGGCCGAACCGGAAGGCGCTCCAGAGGACGAAGGGAGCGAGCAGGTACGTGACCGGGTAGTCGTCGAAGAAGGCGAGGCGAGCCACGACACCCAGGGCGGCGAGCCCGAGAGCGATCTCCGCCAGCTTTTTCAGGTCGAGCACCGGCTTCGAGAGACGGACCCACTCGACGATGAAAGGAGTCGCCACGAGCGCGCCCACGGAATCTCCGAGCCACCAAGTCGTCCAAACCCGACCGGCCAATCGCCAGGGGACTAATCCGCTCGTGGTGAGTGTCAGCGAACCGATGCTGGCGCTTACCGCAGTGCTGAGGAGGCAGGCGAAGACGATGAACTTGACCACTCGCTCGGCGCGGTCGAACACGTCGACGCCGCCGGCGTAGCGCCGCACCAGGTATCCGCCCAAGCTGATCTCAGCGGCGTTCCCCATCGCGATCACAGCCGAAGACCAGAGCGTCACCGGGAGGGAGACGCCATGGCCCAGCGCCATCGACATGTGCGTGAGGAGGGTACCGAGGGCGACGCCGCGCCAGGCCCAGGGTCCGAGGAGCAGGATCGCCGCGAATCCGACACCTGTGGTCGGCCAGACGGGGGATGCGCTGGTTGGTGGGAGGGCGAGCAGGAGGCTGGCGCGCGCCACCACGAAGTACACCACGGCGAGCGCGAGCGTCGCCCCAGTCCTACCCAGTCGGTTCTCGAACTTTGCTTCCATGTCCCGTCTCGTGACGAATGGCCCGACGCTGGGCCGCCGGAGCCCGCCGTAATTTCGGCCCACGGGCGACCTGGTACCAGTGGGAACGCCGGGGTCGAGGCGCCGAATGTCAGCCGCGAAACCGCGGCCCAGATAGGACGTAGGGAGCCCACCAGTCGTCGCGACGCCTCTCTGGAGCGCCCATGGAGACCTTCCTGCAGGACCTCCGCTTCGCCCTTCGCACCCTCTGGAAGAATCGGACCTTCACGCTCATCGCGGTCGCCTGCCTCTCCCTGGCGATAGGCGCCAACGCGACGATGTTCAGCATCGTCAACGCTGCCTTCCTCAAGCCCTTCCCGGCCCGTGACCACGCGAGCGTCATGGGCCTGTACGAGACGCAGCCCAAAGCCGGCACGGGTCGAAGCGGCGTAGCCTATCTCAACTTTCGCGACTGGAGGGAGCAGACCCGGAGCTTCGCGGAGCTAGCAATCTCCGATCAGCGGAGCATCACGATCGGCGGCGGAGAGGAACCCGAGCGCCTCGAAGGCGGAGGCGTCAGCTGGAACCTCTTTCCGATGCTTGGCGTCCAACCGATCCTCGGGCGCGGATTTCGCGAGGAGGAAGATCGCCCGGGGGGCCCGCAGGTCGTCTTGCTGAGCTACGAGGTCTGGCAACGTCACTTCGGCGGCGATCGCTCGATCGTCGGTCAATCCATCAATGTGAACGACGTTCCCCACACGATCGTGGGGGTGATGCCCCCGCGATTTGCCTTTCCCGCGCGGGTAACGATCTGGGTGCCGGTCGTCCCGTTGATCCACGATGACCGGCGGAACGAGAAGGACAATCTGGTCGTCGGCCGGCTCAAGCCCGGAGTGTCGGTGGCGCAGGCGCAGGCCGATCTGTCGGCTGTCTCGGCCCGTCTGACCCAGCAGTATCCGGTCGACAATGAGGGCTGGCAGCCTCTCGTGCTCCCCCTCAAGGAGTCCTTCATCGGGCAGGACGAGCGGGTGATCATCTTCGCGGCGATGGGCGCGGTGTGCTTCGTGCTCCTCATCGCCTGCGCGAACGTGGCCAACCTGCTGCTGGCCCGCGCGACCGTCCGCTCGCGTGAGATCGCAATTCGCGCGGCCTTGGGCGCGGGGCGACGCCGGATCGTGAGGCAGCTGCTCACCGAGAGCGCAATCATCGGCGTGTTAGGCGCGCTGATCGGGATTCCCTTCGCGATGCTGGGGCTGCACCTCATCGACACCACCTTCCCGGCGGAGAACCAGCCGGCCTACTGGCTCGACTGGTCGATCAGCACGCGGGAGCTGCTCTACATGCTGGGCATCTCGTTGGTCGCGGCCCTTCTCTTCGGTCTCGCGCCGGCGCTGCAGGCGGTGCAGGCCAACCTGCAAGAAGCGCTGCGTGAGGGTGGGCGCGGAAGCAGCGCGGGCGGGCGTCGCGGTCGCCTTCGCAGCGTGCTGGTGGTCGGGGAGGTGGCACTCTCGCTGATCCTCCTCGTGAGCGCGTCGCTCTTCGTCCGGAGCTTCGCCAACCTGGAGCGGACGCAGGGCGGATTCGACAGCCATCCCCTAATGACGATGCGCTTCTATCTGCCCGGGCCGCGCTACGACTCGATCGGCGCCCGCGCGCGCCGGGTCGAAGACATCGTCCGGCGGGTCGAAGCGCTCCCCGGAGTACAGGCGGCGACCGTGTCGAACGAGATTGCTATCGATGGCGGTGGCGGAGAGTCGACGGTGCTCGTAGAGGGGAGGCCCGCCGCTCGCGGAGAGGAACCCCGCATCTTCTACTCGGGGGTCACGGCGCACTGGTTCCGCACTCTCGGCGTGAGGGTCATCAAGGGCCGCGACCTCACCGACGCCGAGGGCGCGGACAGCTCGCCCGTTGCCGTGATCAATCAGACGTTGGCAGCACGGCTGTGGAAGGGAGAGGACCCGCTTGGCAAGCGATTCCGTTTCGCCAACGACTCGCTTGCTCCCTGGATCGCCGTCGTCGGGGTTATTCCGGACATCAAGGACCAGGATCTCAACGAGAAGAACGACCAGGGGAGCGCGTACCTGCCCTACCGGTTTCTGGTACCGCGCAACAACGGTCTGACGATCCGTACGGGCGGCGACCCGGCATCGGTCACCACCGCTGTGCGAGGAGAGATCAGGGCGTCGGACCCTGCGCTCCCGGTGTTCCACATTCGGACGATGGAGGAAGTGAGAAGGTTGAGCTATTGGCAGTACAAGTTGTTCGGGTGGATGTTCTCGATCTTCGGCGGGCTGGCGCTGCTCCTCGCCGCGGCCGGAGTCTATGGCGTGCTGTCCTACTCGGTTTCACAGAGACGCCAAGAGATCGGTGTGCGCGTGGCTCTGGGCGCGCAGCGGGCCGACGTCCTGCGACTCGTGGTGCGGCAGGGGCTGCAGCTGGCGCTGGCGGGGATTGCCCTCGGTGCGCTCGGCGCTCTGGGCATGACGCGCGTGATCTCGAGTCTCCTCTTCGGCGTGACCGCCACCGACCCGGTGAGCTTCGTCGGCGTAGGAGTCTTTTTGGGAGCGACGGCGCTGGTCGCGAGCTACCTGCCGGCGCGCCGGGCAACGAGCGTCGATCCGGTAGTAGCACTTCAGGAGTAGAGCGCCGACAGAGTGCGTCCAGAGCGGCGAGGGCGCCCCGATGCCCTCGCCGCTCTGTCTGCGCGTGCGCACTTGCCAGGGCGTGTACACGCGTCCATATGATTCCTCGGCTTCGGGCGCAGAGCATCACCCCTCACCCCCACCGAGGAGATCACCATGCCGCGCTACGTCGGCAGAGTGGACATCGGACTCTCGCTGCTCTCCCTTACCCTCGCCATCGCACCGATCGCGCACGCGCAGAAGAACAAGCCGAAGGAGCCGGCGCCAGAGACGAATCGAGCGCTGCCTGACACCGGCAGGCTCACCGCGTTGCACTTCCGGACGATAGGGCCCGAAGGCAATCGCACGATCTCCGCCGCGGGGGTAAAGGGAAATCCGAACGTCTACTATGTCGGTTCCGCGAGCGGTGGGCTCTGGAAGACGACCGATGCCGGCGCGCACTGGGCGCCGATCTTCGACTCTCAGCCCGTGTCGTCGGTGGGCGCCGTCGCCGTCGCGCCGTCGGACCCCAACGTCGTCTGGGTCGGCACCGGCGAGTCGTTCATTCGCAGCCACATCTCGATCGGCTGGGGGATGTTCAAATCAACGGATGCGGGGAAGACGTGGACCCGGGCCGGCCTCGAGAACACCGGCCGGATCGCCCGCATCGCCATCGACCCGACGAACTCCGACCGGGTGCTTGTTGCCGCGCTCGGAACCGCGTACGGCCCGCAGCCGGAGCGCGGGATCTACCGGACGGTGGACGGCGGGAAGAGCTGGGATCGCGTGCTTTTCGTGAACGACTCCACGGGCGCGATCGATGTGCTCCTCGATCCCACGAACCCACGCATCGTGTACGCGGCCACCTGGCAGATCGAGGTGCACACGTGGGGACGCGAGAGCGGCGGCGCAGGGAGCGGCATCTGGAAGTCCACCGATGGCGGCACGACGTGGACGAGATTCGTCGGCCACGGGCTTCCCATGCGCCCATATGGAAAGGTCGGTCTTGGGATCAGCGCGGCCAACCCGCAGCGCATCTACGCGGAGATCGAGACCGGGGACGGGATGCCCTGGCACGGAGCACCAACCGACTCCGGGCGTCTCTTCCGTTCCGACGATGCCGGCGCAACCTGGCAGCTGATCAACCACGACCTTCAGCCCATGGGGCGCACGGCCTATTACAGCCGGATGGGCGTCGAGCCTGACAACGCCGACGAGGCGTACTTCCTCGCGTCCAATTTCACCAAGACTCTCGACGGCGGGAAGTCGATGATCGATGTGCCACCGGAGCAGGTGCCGCGCGGCGACCATCACGACATCTGGTTCGATCCGTCGAATGGCGACCGCTTCATCGTCGCCCACGATGGTGGCGTCGGAATCACCACGACGCGGGGGAAGACGTGGCTCCGCATCCAGCTGCCGAACGCCCAGATGTACCACGTGACGGTCGACAACCGTGTCCCGTACCTCGTCTATGGCAACAAGCAGGACGGCGAGTCGGCGATGGGGCCGAGCAACTCGAAGCAGTCCTTCTTCGGCACCGACCGCGGCATCTGGCGCGGGCGATGGCTCTCGGTCGGCGGAGGAGAGAGTGGATGGGCGACTCCGGATACGGTCGACACCAACCTCGTCTGGTCGAGCGCGTCGGGGTCCGGCTCGGTCGGCGGCATCGTCACGCGCTACGACGTGCGCACGGGCATCGTTCATGACGTGGAGGTCTGGCCGAAGTCGACGATCGGGACCTCCGCCGACAGCGTGAAGTATCGCTTCGTCTGGACCTTCCCCCTCACTATCTCGCCCCACGACCACAACACCGTGTACGTCGGCAGCCAGTTCGTCCATCGCACCACCGATGGCGGAATGAGCTGGCAGGTCATCAGCCCCGACCTCACTCGCAACGACAAGACAAAGCAGCGCATCTCGGGCGGCCTCACGCCCGACAACATCGGGGTGGAGTACGGGGACGTGGTCTTCTCGATCGCCGAGTCGCCGATCGCCAAGGGTGAGATCTGGGCGGGGACGAACGATGGACTCGTGCAGCTGACCCGCGATGGCGGTGCCAGCTGGACCAATCTGACGGCGAACATTCCGAAGCTGCCGCCGTGGCTCACCATCAGCAGCATCGAGCCGTCGCGCTTCGCCGACGGCACGGCCTACATCACTGTCGATGGCCACCAGGAGAACAATCGCGACACCTGGATCTACAAGACCACCGACTTCGGGAAGACCTGGACGCTGATCGTGAACGGCATTCCCAAGTCGCCCCTCTCGTACATGCACGTGATCAAGGAAGACCCGGTGCGCCGCGGATTGCTCTTCGCCGGCGCCGAGAACGCGCTCTACGTGAGTGCCGACGACGGGGCGAGCTGGCAGCCCCTGCAGAACAACTTGCCTCCTGCGCCGGTCTACTGGCTGGCGATGCAGCCGCACTTCCACGATCTCGCCATCGCGACCTACGGCCGGGGCTTCTGGATCCTCGACGACATCACGCCGCTCGAGCAGCTCACGCCGGCCCTCGCGTCGCAGCCGGTGGCTCTCCTCAAGCCACGCGACCAGTATCGCTTCCGCGTCATCTCCGATCCGTTCACCGAGTTGGATGACATCGTGACCGGAGAGAACCCCCACGAGGGCGCGGCGATCAACTTCTGGGTGAAGACGGCGCCGACGGACACGACGAAGAAGGACAGCGCCACCATCACCATCACGAACGGCGCCAAGACCGTCGTCCGGACCTTCAAGGCCCCGGTGACGGCGGGACTCAACCGGACGTATTGGGATCTCCACGGCGAGCGGACGAAGGAGGCGATCGTTCGCGCCAGCCCGCTCTACTCCAACTGGTTCGAGGTCAAGGCGTCGGGGATCCCCGCCCCGGGCGTCGGCCGATTCGCGCTCCTCGAGCCGCCGGGCACATACACCGTGACCCTTTCCTACGACGGGGTCACACAGTCACAGCCGCTGGTGATTCTCAAGGACCCGGTCTCGGGAGGGAGCGAGCAGGGAATCGCCGACCAGATGGAGACGCTGAACGGGGTCTACGCCGACATGAACGACGCCGTGGATCAGATCAACGCGCTCGAGATCGTGCGGCGTCAGCTGGTCGACCTGACGGCCTTGGCCGGCAAGGACACGAGCATGGCGGCGATGAAGAGCGCCAGCGACTCACTCGAGCAGAAGCTCGTCGCGGTCGAGCGCCAGCTCTATCAGATGCGTCTCACAGGGCGCGGGCAGGACGGCGTCCGCTGGCCGGCCGAGCTGGTGGAGCAGCTCACCTATCTCGCCCGGAATGTCGGGAGCTCCGACTACCCGCCGACCGCTCAGGCGAAGGAGGTCGCCAGGGAGCTCCATGACCGCCTGACGAAGATCCGCACGCAGGTGGACCAGCTGCTCAAGCAGGACGTCCCCGCCTTCAACGACAAGTTGCGGGGGAAGAACGTGCACCCGGTTGTGTCGATGCGCGATTAGGGGCGAACCAGCACCGCCCCAGCCGCCTGGCAGGCGCCTAACGCGTGGCCTGCCAGGTGCCGGTGAGAGTGTCGATCGTGCCGACCAGCGACAGCGGGCACTGGACGACACCAATGAGCGCGTTGGTGCCGGACCTGGCACCGGTGTACGTGCAGCCACCGGAATCGAGGAAAGACAACGACGTGCCGGCCAGCGTGCCGTCATAAAGGACGCGACTGAGCGTGTCCTTGGACTGCACGCCGGGCGCGGTGCACGTCGTAGAGCCCTCGGCGCGTCCCGAGAAGGCGGAGTCTACCTGGGTGAGCGTCGCCTGACCGCTCTCCTGACAGGCCAGATGGAGCGCCGTGTCGGCGATGGTCGCCGAGAATGCCCACGCACCGCCGAGCCCTGGGTCCACCTGCGTGCCGGTGCCGGAGGGAGAGTCGCTCGAGCACGCGGCCGCCACGAAGGCGACCGCCAACACGGAGAGCGCGCGCGAGAGTACGCTCGAGCGGAACTTGGCGGGATGTGATCTGCGCATAGGGGCTCCCTGTGCTCGGCACCGGCGTGAGCGCGGCAATGCTGTCGCCTGTCGGCCGACATGGACGGACATCGCACCGTGCCGCGCGCTCACCTGCTCGACATTCATCTTTGGACACGACTCTCTCCTCTCGGAGTCACATGTCACATCACGCCCGTGGAACGAAATGATTCAGCGGAGCGATACGATCGTTCACAGCCGGATTTTCGCTCTGCGCCCGAATGTTCGGCGCTCATACGGCGGCCACACTTTCTTCGGGTGTAACCACGTTGCCGCTCACTCGTGAGGTGTACAGCGCGCGCACAGAACGTCCCGTCGCCGCGCCTCTCCGCGGGCATCTCAGCGCTCACGCGGAGACCGATTCTCCTCCGGAGGCTCCACATGTCCAAGCGATTCATCGGTGCTCCCCTCGTCGCCCTTGCGCTGCTCGCGAGCAGCGCGAACGCCCAGCACGTGGGAACATCGTTCGGCATTCTGGTCGGTGGTAATTTCTCCGACCTCAAGGGCAACGATGTCGTGTCGGCGAACATCGGGACGCGCACCGGCTTGGTGGCCGGCGTCTCCCTGAACGTGCACCTCGTCGGCGGCTGGGGGCTCGAGCCCGAGATCCTCTACTCGCAGCAAGGGGCCAGCATCAATTCGAGCAATGTGTCGGCCGAGGGCACCATCGCCTTCGACTACATCCAGGTGCCGCTTCTGGCGCGGTGGACCATCCCGCTCCACGGGAAGGTGCGCCCATTCGTCGTCGGTGGCCCGAGCTTCGGCTACCAGATCGGCTGCTCGCTGGAAGCCAGCGGTCAGGGCGGAAGCGCCTCGGAGAGCTGTGACAGCATCGAGGGGTACGAGCGGTACCGCTTCGACGTGAGTGGCGTTGCCGGCGCCGGCGTGGCGTTCGCGGTCGGCCACCAGGCTTTTACCGTTCAGGGCCGCTACAACTACGGCTTCCAGGACGTGCAGGACGGCTCGGACGCCAAGAACCGCGGATTTTCGCTCCTGGGCGGGTTCGAGTTCCGCTGATCGATCCATTTCTCTGGGGTTGACGGCACCGAGGGGCTTCGGCCCTTCGGTGCCGTTCCGCTTTCAGCCCTCCAGACTCGGAGCTGAAGGACAGAGTCGGTCTGGCCGCGAGGGGTGTGAGACAGCACATTTGGGCGCGATGCGCCACACCGGTTACTCGGCGATCGGCGGACCTCCCACACCTTCCCCGCGAACCATGCCCACCACCGATGGCGACCCCTCGACCAGACAACAGGATGTCGGCCTCGCCGTGCTGCGAATCGTGGTCGGAATCGTCTTTCTCATGCACGGCGGCCAGAAGGTCTTCGTCTTCGGCTTCAGCGGAGTGGCGGATGCCTTCGCCCACATGGGCGTGCCGCTCCCCGGGCTGACCGGGCCGCTGATCGCCGTGGTGGAGACGCTCGGAGGACTCGCGCTCATCCTCGGGATCTTCACGCGCGTGGCGGGCTTCGCGCTGGCCATCGACATGTGCGGCGCGATCCTCTTCGTCAAGATTCACGGAGGCTTCTTCTCACCTCGGGGATTCGAGTTTGAGCTCACGCTGCTGGCATCGGCGGTGGCCATCGCCCTTCTGGGACCGGGCGCATACTCCCTCCGGGCCATGCTCGGTCGACCAGCCAACTAGTCAGGCAGGTTTGGATCGGCGCGGCCTCGCACGACGCGCCGGAAGGACCCGCCCTCAGCCGGCGGGCGCAGTCACGCCTCACGCGATGCCGATCTCGCTGTCCACATTTCGTCCCTCTCTTCCCGCTCCCCTCCCCCTCCCCTTCCTCCGGCGCGCTCCGTCGCGACGAGGATCCGGAACCGCATGACCGATCGAGACGGGCCGCCATGAGGGTGTTCCCCTTCCCCGAGGGTGTTACGCCTCTCCCCTTCGACGCGACCGCCGGCCTCTGCACCGAGTGCGAGGGCCGACCCGCGTTCGTCGAAATTCGGCGACCGGACGATGTGACGGCTCCCGCTCGCCGTCTCTGCAGCGTGTGCTTCCTTCGTGAGGCCCCCCCGGAGCCGAGCCAGGCCGAGATCATGGAGCAAGAGGTCCTCCGTCTCGCCGAGGCCGAGCGAACGGCCTCGGCCGAGGACCTCGGGCGGAGAGCGGAGTTCCTCGAGGAGTGGAGCGTGGACAAGGGCGAGCCGCTCAACGCTGTCGTCGCGGCATTCATCGAGCGCCATCGACACTCCGCGCCACCGCTCGCCGCCCCAGCCCCGGACGTCAGACCGGAGCAGGCGGACCTCCAAGCGGCACGGCTCGCCCTCCTCGTCATGCGCGCCGCGCTGCGTGACGGCGAGGGGGTCGAGAGCGAGCGCGTCGTCCTCCGGCCGGACACCGGGCCCCTTTCGCGCGACGAGGCGGTCGATCGTCTCGCGCGAATGCCGAAGCCGCTGGAGTGCTATGCGCGTCTGGTGGGAACCCTGATGACCGTGCGCTGCCGTACGATCGACGAGAGGTTGCGGAGCGACGATCGGCGGTCGCGGCGGGTCGAGGGAGGAGCAGTGTACTTCCCTCACCTCCGTCTGGAGCACGGAGACCGCTATCCGGGCCTCACGGTGTACTGCCTCGGCCGTCGCGAGTCGCTCACTCTCACGGTAGCGGAGGTCGAGCGGTGGCATCGCGACTACGAGGTGCGTCCCATCGGCACCAATGCCAGTCCGCCGGGTTTCTATCTCGCGACCAATCCAGACGCCGCGCGCGCCGCGCACGCCGCCGGCGCGGCGTACCTGATGAAATGCTACTTCGGGCCTGACGATTGGGCCGCCGAGAAGGAGGGGCGAGTGATCGACCTACGGAGCGCCGGCAATTGGAGGGACTTCCCGGAGGTCTATTCGCACGAGCCCGAGCTGGGCGTCACCTGCAGCGAGTGTCGGAAGCGGCCGGCCACCTGGGTCGCGACGAATAGACAGGTGACGCCGTGGCGCGACCGCCGATTGTGCGGGATCTGCGCCGCGCGGGAGCTCGAGCCCGCGGCGCTCGACAGCGCTCGGCACTTCGCAGAGTGGGTCGGCGCACTGACGCCGAAGGGGAGGCGGTCGGTCGCCGACGATGTGGCGCAATCGCTGGAGCGAATGGAGCGCTGGTGGAAGCATCTGCCGATCCCGCCGGCGGTGGAGGCGGCGTTGGATCGCTGCCGAGAGATGTGACCCGGGGGCGGCTCCCTCGAGCCGTCTAACACCGAAAAAAAGAGCCGCCGCGCGGGGTGCGGCGGCTCCAGTGCTTCGGCACTCCTCGATTCGCGTCACGAAGTGCCGCGCTGCGCAGACCTAGCGGGTGGGGCGCCCGTCCCCCGCGCCGCGCGCCCTCTCTGCGGCAAAGAAGAGGAGGATGAACGCGCCCTCGCACACGAGCGACGCGACCCCGGGCGCCTCGAGCCAGTTCTCGGGCTCGGCCGGCAGTCCGGGGAGGCCGACGGTCCGACTCAGGACGTACGCGGCGACCGAGCCCGCCGCGATCACCAGACCGAGCATCCAGCCGAGGCCCCGTCGATCGCGATAGACACCCCATGCGGCGACGAGCGACCCCACGCCGTTGGCGAGAAAGAGGACTCCCTTGTAGGTGGCGTCGCCGAAGGCGTCGCGCGCCTCGGTGAAGTGAATCAATCCCGTGCACGCGATGGCCGCGATCGCCACCCACTTGAGAGCGGGCGAGAGCGTCATGCTAGTCCTGCAAGACGAACGTGACCTTCATCAGCACCCGATACTCCGTGATCTTCCCCTTCTCGATGACGACCTTCTGGCTCTTGATCCACGCCCCCGTGATGTTGCGGAGGGTCTTGTCGGCCCGAGCGATTCCGACGCGTATGGCGTCGTCGAAGCTCTTTGCCGACGTGGAATGAATTTCGGTGACCTTGGCGACGTGCATCGATAGCTCCCGTTAGAGACAGTCCGCCCGGAGAGAGCACGGCGGGATGACGAACGTATCCGCCCCTGTGATCACCCGATAGGGGTAGTGCAACCCGACTCTTCCGGTGACTCAGGTCATCGAGCCGCACGCTACTGCAGCTTGAAAAGAGCGCGCGCTCCGGCGGTGCCGGCCCTCCCGTCGCTCTCCGGTGCGGCGAGAATGCGCGTGGGATCGATCCCTTTCCCGACGAGATAATCCTGGCACGCCTTCGCGCGACCGCTCGACAGCGCGTGAAGTTCTCCCTCGGGAAGCGTCGCCTGCTCCATCAACCGCTGCTGCATCTCGTCGGCGTCCAGCGGCGGATTCTTCTCCTTCTTCTTGTGCGCCAGCACCACGCTGTCCGAGGGAAACGCCTTGGTGTATGCCGCCCAGAGCAGCGCCGGGCGTTCCGCCGCGCTCAGCTTGGTGCTGTCGGCAGACACCACCTCCGGGGCTTTGCCCTGCTTGCTGCTGGCCTTCTCGGCTCTGAGCTCCTGATCGAGCTGCTTCGTCTTGAGCGCCTTCACATCGGCTAGCGTGTCCACCGCACCCTGAATTTCGAGCTTGAGCGCCGGCCGCTCCTGCAGGGCTTTGGTCAACGCGTCGAGAGATTTCTTCTGGTCGGCGCCCAGCGTGTCCGTCCCCGCCGTGAAGTCCACCTTGCTCAGGTCCGTCTTCGACCCGCCGCCGAACAGACCTCCGAGGAGCTTGAAGGGCGCGACGACGACCTTCTTCAGCACGTTGACGATCGCCCGCATGATGACCCGAATGAGCTTGAAGTGCGGGTCATCGATGTTGCCTGACGCGGGGACATCGATGACGGCGATCCCGTTCTGATCCTTGAGCAGCGCGAGGGCAAGGCGTATGGGTACGTGGATGGCCTCGGGGCTCTCCACCTTGTCGTCGAAATCGAACTGGTCGAGGGTGATGACGTTCTCGCTGTCGAACTTGCGCGCCCGCACGTTGTACTTGAGATCGAGCCGCATCGTCCCCTTCGCCACTCCGTAGCCGAAGTACCGGCCGACGTACGGGCTGAAGGTCACCATCTGGATCCCCTCGGACTGGATCCGGATGCGGCTCTCCTCGTTCGAGTTGAGCGGGTTGAATGTGCCGCTCAGCTTGACCGGCGCCACGTCGTCCACGGCCGCAGTCATGTCGAGGGCGCCGCGATTGAGCTGCGTGCTCGAGATGGATCCCGTGGTCCCCGTGATCTTGGTGAGAGCGAAGGTGGCCGTCGGCTGAATCGACTTGTCGGTGATCCGTACGGTGCCATTGATGATGCGGATGCCACCGATCGTCGTCGTCCCGGGGCGACCCCGCGGCGCGCTCCTCGCATTGGCGTGCGTCGCCGGGGTGGTGGAGTCGTGGCCAGCCGCGATGACGGCCGGAGCACCGACGCTGTCCTTCGATGCCGCCGAGTCCGCAGTCTCCCCCGCGGCGAGCGTGTCCGGCGCCGTGCTGTCCGCCGGGCTGGCTGGCTCGGGCTCGAGGCTCGACGTATCCACCACCACCCGATGCGCCGAGTCGGACGGAAAGATCCGGGCGAGGCTCGTCGTGCGGTCCGGGAAGATTGTCAGCGCGACCACCGGCGCGTCGAGTACCACATTTCGGACCACAACTTTCTTCTCGCGCTGGGAGATGCTGATGCCGGCAAGGCTCAGCGATCTCCAGGAGACGAAGGGGCTCTTGTTCACCTGGTCGACGGTGGCGACGTTCTCGAAGCGCATGTTCCCGTCGAGTGTCGCGTCGGTGCGCTTGGGGTCGAGCAGATCGAAGGTCGTGCGCACGTCCGCCGACGCAGTGCCACGCATCACGAGAAACTTGCCGGCGTTGTCGAGATAGGGGTCGAGGGGTCCCAGTGCAACCTTCTGCAGCGTCACCGCGAGCTGCCCCTTGCTTCGGAGTATCGTCAGGCGCCCATCGGCGGTGGCCGAGCCGCCGCCACCCCACGTGAAGGACGTGCGTGCCGGCGAGACCGCATCGGAGTCATCGCGAATACTGTCCACCCGAAGCGTGACGTCCGAGAGGCTCAGCTTCGCCGGCCGTGCCGTCGTGCTGTCGTCCACGATCACCGTGTACTTGTCGGCCTCGAAGCGCCCGATCGTGTAACGCCATCGCTCCGCACGTTTCGCCCCTTCCGGTGGCTCGGCAAGGAGCGGCTCGATCATGCGCACGATGTTCACCGTGCTGTCGCGCGACCGTCGCGCGTCGACCGTCCCGCCTGATGTCGCGATGCTCGCGATCGTCATCGTCGACTTGAGGTAGTCGACTTGGGTGCCGGTGAGAGAGAGCACTGGCACGCGCACAACCACATCCTTGGTCCCATGCTCCATCAGTGCCGCGCTGTCGACGTGAAGCGCGGCGTTCACGAGCCTCATTACCCGTCGCGGCTTGGGTGAGAGATCGAGCTCGTAGCCGGAGGTGAGCGACGTCGTCCCGCCGGCGAAGTCCCAGCCGATCGTCCGCTCGTAGAAGGGGCGATACTTGCCCAGCCGCACGTTCAGGATCGCGAACTCCCCGGCCGAGCGCAGCGGGTCGACGGAGAAGGTCCCGCGCCAGGAGAACTGCTCCCCCGATTCGGTGCTCCCCGAGAAGGCATAGCGCCCGCTATTGTCGCGCAGGGTAGCGAAGTTCTGAACCTCGATACGGAAAGGTCCGATGGTGGTCGTGAATCCGGCCGCCGTGCGCGCGCTATCGACGACATCGATGCGCGCTCCTCCGACATGCAGGCTGTTGATCCACACCACCGGCGGACGGCTCGGCAGGTCGTTCTTCGGCGACGGCGCGGACGGCGCGTTGAGGGAGTCGATGATGTCGGAGAAGCCAAGCTCCCCGGACGGCCGGATGCGAGCCCGCAGGAAAGGCTTCTCGATGCTGATGTCGGAAAAGACGAGCTGTCGTCGAAAGATCGTCGACCAGAGCTCGAAGTTGATGTAGAGGTGCTCCCAGCTGAGGAGCGGCCCGCCGTCGAGATCGCGCACCTGTACGCTGTCGATCGTCTCCGACAGCTCGAACGGATTGGTACGGAGTCGTCCGATCGACACCGGCCGGTGCAGCTGCCGCGAGAGCCGCGTCTCGAGCTGCCGCTTGACGATCGGCGGGACGACGAAGAACCCCACGATGGTGAAGAGCGCCACCGCTCCCACCACGGCCAGCACCATGCGCTTCCACCGTCGGGCGAGCCAGGGCGGCACCGGCATGGAAGGGTTCTACGATTGAGTGCCTTGTGGCGCAAGGCGGCGCGCTGGCAGTGACGCGTATTCGCCGCCTCTCGGGGCTTTCCCGCTCCTCGCGGCTACGGCGCTTGACTCGCGGCCATCAACTCGTCCGCGACCGGCTTTGTGCGCAGTTGGTCGTAAGCCGGGGTTACGGCTGCGGCTTGCCGCCAGGTGGTGCGGGCGCGATGGCGACCCCCCAGGGCAGGCGTCCCACCGGAATCGTCGCCACCACGCGCAGCGCGTCCGTGTCGATGACGGAGACGTCGTTGGACGGGCCGTTGGCCGTGTACAGGTACTTGCCATCGCGCGTGAGGCCGATGCCCCAGGGACGAGTACCGACCTTGATCGACGCGATGATCTTCGCCGTCGGCACGTCTATCACCTGCACCGTACCGCCGCGCCCCGTGGCGAGGTACACGCGTGACCCATCCCGCGAGATGGCGAGCCCCATTGGCCGCGAACCGGCCGGCATCGGGAGCACGCTGATCACACTATCTGCGGCAACGTCGACGATGGAAAGTGTGCCACCAACCTCCGCCGACACGTACGCGCGGCTGCCATCGGGAGAGTAGACCAGGTCGCGCGGACGACGATCGACCGTCACGTGACCGAGCACACGGCCCGTTACGGCGTCGAGCTTGGTGAGCATACGCCCGGACTCCGAGGTGACGTAGACCACCTTCCCATCCGGCGTCACGCGCACACCTTCAGGCTCCTGCCCGACGGGCACCGCCTGCTCGACCTTCGCGGTCTGTACGTCGACGATCGATGCCACTCCGGCATCCTCGTTGGCAACGAACAGCCGCGAGCCATCGTGAGCGACATCGAATTGTTCTGGATCGGAGCCGCCGGGCAATATTCGTCGAACCGTTCGCGTCGCGGCATCCACCTCGGCGATTCCGTCCTGAGTCTTGTCCGACGCGATCTTGTCGCACTCCTCATCGGACATGCTCGGCGGACATCGCGGCGACCCGGAGAGGGCGACATACACGAACCGTCCATCGCGCGCCGCGCGCACGCCGCGCGGTCGTGTGCCGACGGGTATCGTGGCCACGACGCGATTGGTGCTCGTCTCGATGATGCTGAGCGTGCGCGAATCCTCGTTGGTGATGTAGGCGAGCTCGCTGACCGCCGTGGAGTCGACGGTCGAGGCGGTGCCGCCCTGATGCGAAGTCGCCGGCTCTCGTCGCTCTCGCTCGCCACTGGGGCAGGCGGCGAGCAGAAGGCCGACCGAGGCGAGCGCGGCGCCGACGAGTCGGCCGACGAGCGAGAACGGGCCGGGACATCGCCAGCCGCGCCACGGGCGGGCGGATCGGGCCGAGGGGCCCGATCCCCTAGGAGACGTGCGCAAGCGGGAGGCCTACGAGCGCGGAGGGCTTGTCGAGTCGCGGCCGGTTCGACCGACTTGGGCCCGCTCGCGGCGCACTTCGCTCACGTGCCCCGATTGGGCGTCGACCTCCACCTTCATCTGCTCGCCCACTGGCGCGCCCGCCTGCATGATGTCGAATTCGTAGCTCGGCCGGTCCTTCGCTTCGAGCTCGTAGTTCACGTCGACGATCTTACCCGGATAGACATGCAGCGCGATGGCGCGTGCCGAGTCCTCGGACACCTTGGCGCCGGCGTGAAACCGCTGCTCGGACACGTTGGCCACTTCCTCCTCGACTTCGGCGATCGCGCTCGTCGCCTCATTGCAAGTGACCTCCCATTGCGCGCCATCCTTGCCGCGGATGGTGAACTCCAGCAGCCTCGATCCAGCTGCCGGTGCTGCCGGCTCGCTGGTGCTCACCACCGTGACCGCTTCGACGCCGAGCGCCTCGCCGCTCTTCGTCGCCAGTGCGGCCCTGGCGCAGCGGGCGAACGGCCCGTCAGGGACCGGGGAACCACCCTGGGCATGAGCGGCGGCGACACCGAACATCGAGACGACCGCTACGATGGCCACCGAGTGATTGCGCATCGTCGTACCTCCGGTTGTGTGCATGGCGAAAGACCTAGGGGCTGATGGAGACGTAGCGGACGATGTCGCCGGGGGAGAACGTGCCGCTGTGGTCGACATCTTCGTACACGATCACCAGGAGCACGCGCTCTCCCGGGCGGCTCACGGTGAGGAGACCATCGTCCGGTATGTCCCCGCCATCGTGATCCTCGCAACAGACATCTCTCACAAGCTCGTGACTCGCGCTCGCGCGGGCCTCACGAACGAGACCCAGCAGAGCGCCCGTATCAGGACGCGGCGCCACACTCCGCAGCGTCGAGAGGATCAGCAGAGCGAACACGACCGCCACGACCGCCGCCGCCGCGCGCAGCGGCACCCGGCGGCCCGGCGATCGCGCTCGGCCGACACGGACTCCTATGCGAGCCCACGCCGCCGGGACGTCGACCGGTGACCCTGTCGTCCCGAGCAGCGCAGCGACCTCATCGTGCTGCCGGTGGAGAGCTGTTAGGCGTTGACGGCAACTCGCGCAGCGCAGGAGATGCAGCCGCTCGCGCACTCTACTCCAAATGCCGCGATCCTCGAGGAGTGTGTGCAGCGTGCCGTCAGGGGGATGCATAGTTGCGCGGAGACATCAGTACAGGCTCATGGTGCGCCAACGCGGCGAAGAAGCGGCGCTGCGCTCGGAGAAGTAGGGGCCCCACCGAGGGCTCAGCCACGCCGAGCAGCCCGGCGATCTCGCGAAAGGCCAGCCCGTTCGCCCGCAGCAGCAGCATCGTGCGATCTCGCCTCGACAGGCGCGCCAGCGCGCGCTGCGCGAGCTCGGCTTCCCTGTGCGACGCCTGGCTCATGTCGACCCCTAGGAACGCCAGGCTCTGGGGCTTATCCCACACAACATTTGCGTCCACGTCCTTCACCTTTCTGTGGAAAGGATCTCTTCATTCCCAAGAGAGACGTACGTGGCGCAGAAAATGGGACAGCGCGTGAGGCGGGCGGGACGGCAGGTCCGATGCAAGCCAGCCCCTCGAGCTCTCGAGGGGCCGCACGTCTCGCTTTCTTGGTTGGGGCCGTCCTGGTCCGGGCAGCCGCCGTCACTGCGCTGTCGCTCTGGGCGGGGACATGCGCGCCGGGTCGACCCCCACGCGGACGCGCTCCGCCTCGCGATCCTTCGACTAAGGCGTCTGTATCTTCGCCAGCATTGCGTCTACCACCGGATCGGCGCGCAGCTTGTCGTACGCCGGCGAGCGGCCCGTTGCCATCTGCCAAGGGTCGAACCGATCGATCGCGGCGCGCAGCGTAGCGATCGCCTTCTCGTGCTGTCCGAGCTCTTCATAAGCCACCGCCAGACTCCCGCTTGGCGCCAGGGCTTGGCCGTTCTCGTCGCGCATCTGCTCGATCGTGCGGAGAGCATCGCTCCGACGTCCCGTGCGCGCATACGCGTAAGCCAGGAACGCCATCGTCTCGGCGCGGCGGCCAGTGCCCATCGAGACGATCTGCTCCTCCTTTGCAATCGCCTCGCCGTACTTTCCCTCTGCGACGAGCACTCGAGCGATCATATACAGTCCCAGCCCGAACGAGGGATCGAGCGCAAGGACGTGCCGCAACACGGAGTCCGCAGCTGCAAACTGCCGCTGCTCGTAGAGCACCTGCGCGACGCCGATGTTGACGACGAGAGACGCAGGCTCGAGGCTCCGGCCACGCTCCGCCTCGCGCAGCGCCTCGGCGAAGCGACCAGTGTGGGCGAGAAGCAGAGCATGCCAGAAGCGCGCCGTGGCGAAGCCAGAGTCGGCCGCGATGGCGCGCTCGAAATTCCTCTCGGCGTCGGCATTGCGGTACTCCAGGCCATCGGCAAAGGCAAGCGCCGTGTATGCCTCGGCGAGCGTGCTATCGATCGCCAGCGCTCGGTTGGCAGCGTCGCGTGCCTTCGAGTAGTACTCGTCGCTCGAGACGTCCCGGTATGATGGAAGGAGAACGTAGGTTATTGCCTGGCCGGCATACGCTCGCGCGTATTGCGGGTCTCGGCCCGCAGCCTGCTGGAAGAGCGTGAGCGCCTGGCCGAGAGTTTGAGCAGTGCGTCGGTTCCAGAGATAGAGCCCTTGCAGGTAGAGAGCGTGCGCCTCGGGATCGGAGGTCTCGGTTCGTGCCAGAGTGGCGGGCGCGCCGCCGGCGAGCGTGACGCGCAGCTCCGAGGCCACCTTCCGCGCGATCTGATCCTGAACGGCGAATACATCTTTCAATTGACCGTCGTAGGTGTCGCTCCAGATCGTCGCGCCATCGCGCGCCGAGGTGAGCTGGACGTTGACGCGGACGTTGTCCCCGGCGCGCTGTACGCTTCCCTGTAGAACGGAGCCGACACCGAGCTGACGGGCCACCTCGCGTGCATCCATTCCGCGCGCGGCCATCGCGCCGGCGCTGCTCCGTCCAATCACGCGAACGCCGGCCTTGCTGAGCGCGCCCGTGATCTCCTCGGCCAACCCTTCGCCGAAGTAGTCGTTCGCCTTGTCGCCGCTGAGGTTTCTGAGCGGAAGCACGGCCACCGATCGATCCGTCGGCGCCGAGCCGCCCGCTCGCCCGCGCCAAACCGCGGCGGCGGCCGCTGCGAGCACTGCCAAGACGAGCGCGATGAGTGCGACCCGGCCCGCAGCCGGAAGCCGTCTCCAGAAGCCACCTCCGGTCGACGCGCTTCCGGCGGACGAGCTCTCGTCCAGCGCACGTGCGACACCGTCGTCGCCCGGCCGCTCCTCCGGATTCTTCGCCAGGCAGCGCATGACGATCGTGGCGAGCGCCACCGGCGTATCCGGACGCAGCTCCTTCACCGGACGTGGCTGCTCCCCGATGTGGGCGCCCAGAATGCGCTGAGGGGTCGGCCCGGAGAATGGAGGTCGGCCGGTGAGAAGCTCGTAGGCCAGGCAGCCGAGCGCGTAAGTGTCGGCGCGCTGGTCGACATTGGCGTCGCCCGCGACCTGCTCGGGAGCCATGTAGGCGGGGGTGCCGATGGACGATCCCGCCTCGGTGAGCGTCGCGGAGCCGTCGGTCGTGCGCGCCGCCGAGAGTGCCTTCGCGATTCCGAAGTCGGTGACGACCGCGGTCCCCTGGGAGAGAAGCACATTGTCGGGCTTGATGTCGCGGTGCACGACGCCACGCGAGTGCGCGTAGGCGAGCGCGCGCGTCACGTCCCGTAGGATGCCCACGCACTCGGACACGGGGAGCGCGCCACTTCGCGTGAGGCGTGCGCGCAGCGATTCGCCCTCGACGAACGGCATCGTGTAGTACGGCACGCCGTTCATCTCGCCGGTGGCGAGGAGGGGGACGATGTTCGCCTGCTGAAGCGAGGCGGCGAATCGGATCTCGCGGTCGAAGCGATCGGCGTTGACGCCGGCCGCGAGCTCCGGGGAGAGGACCTTCACCACCACCGTGCGACCGAGGCGGTCTTCCACCGCCACGAATACGCGCGACATCCCTCCGCCCCCGAGCTCTCGCTCGAGGGTGTAACTACCCGATAGGGCTGCTTGAAGTCGATCGCGAATGTCTGAGGACAGGGAGCGCCGTTGTCGGAGGGGAGATCCAAAAAACGTATGCCCGCTAGCCGCGTAGCGCCACAGCAGCAACGGAGGGGCTGCGTCCGAGTCAGCGCACGCGCACGACCTGCGACGCCTGGAGATCGCCGCCATTACGGATCTCGACCCGTAGATCTCCGCTCTCCTGCGGAACGAAGTCGAAGTCGAAGGTCTCCCCGACGCTCGTTCGAACCGTCGCCGGCCCGCCCACGGCCAGGCGCGCCGGTACAGGGACTCCATCCTTGTTGGTCGGCCGCCACTCGACCGGCTTGTCTCCATCGAGAAGCGCGAAGTCGCCCGTGTTCCCCTCGGCAATGTTGATGATGCGGACGCGGTAGCGCTCCCCCGCCTTCACCTCGATCGGCGGTGGCGCATGCACCCCGTTCAGCACGAGCAGATCGTCGAGATTGATGAGGTCTCGACCGCCGATCACCCAGATCAGCTCGCGTGACGGATCGAAGCGCTCGCCCGGCTCGAGCACGATCAGTGGCCCGTAGAGACCATCACCGACCTGGTCGGTCTGCTGCATGTGCGAATGGTAGATGAAAGTCCCGGCGCGCGGCGGCGTCATGCGAGCCACGAACGAGTCGCCGGGGGCGATCGCCGGCGCCGTGTGGCCCGGTGTCCCGCTCCACCCGGCGATTCCATCGTAGTAGCTCTCGAGCTCGATGCCGTGCCAGTGGAGGATCGACGTGTCGCTCATCTGGTTGACGACCGTGATGCTGGCAGGCTCGCCGCGCGTGAGGACCATCGGCGGCCCCGGATAGAGCGGCATCGCGCGATCGGCCGGCCAGCGCGGATCGGACAGGCGCGCTGCGGTGGACAAGCGATCGCTCTTGATGCCCGGCCTCTCCCTCAGAACGAGCCGCAGGGCATGCGCAGCGACGGCCGGCGCCTCTGCTGGCGTCCCGCGGACCTGAATGCCGAGGATGATCCCCGACATGTCTCCCGTCGGCCACCCCCGACGCGGGGGCGCCTTCATCCCCAACGTGCTGTCGAGCGCCGTGTGCGCCCGAATGTGGCAGTGCATCGCCCAGTTTCCCGGGCGCTCCGGGACCCACGTCATCGTGAAGGTGCTGCCGAAGTCCATTCGCTCGGTCACGACCTTCCGGGTGTCCTGCGATGAGTACAGCGTGTCGGCGAGCGCCGTACCGCGTGAGTGAACATCGAAATAGAAGCCGTGGAGGTGCATCGGGTGCGGATTGGAGGTCGGATTGATCCAGCGCCACCGCACGGTGTCCCCCATCGCGAACTGAAAGCGCTCGGTATAGGGCCAGGAGCGCCCGTTGATGGATACGGTGAAGCGCTCCGGCCGCGGGGGTGAGTGAATGAGGTCCGGATCCAAGTCCATGAGGCCAATCACGAAGACGCGATCCGTCGGCGCCCTCTCCGGCGAGTCGACAATCAGTGCACCGTTGAGCATCGCATCGAGGCCCGCTCGATTGTCGATCGTCGTCGTGTCGAAAGCCGCCCAGTAGAAGTAGGTGCCCGGCGCCCCGGCGTTGAAGTCCACGTCGCGCGACGCGCCCGGAGCGATCCAGATCGTATCCTCGGCCGTCGCCGGATGCGCTTGGAGCCCGTGGAGCAGGACGCTCCGGTCGGTGAGCTCGTTGCGCAACCTGACGTGGACGCGCGTCCCCGTGGGAACGCGGATCATCGGCCCCGGGATCGTCGGCGCTCCCGTGCCCTCGGCGAAGGCGGGGAGGATGAACGGCTCCGGACGCCGGTCACGGTCCGGGGACCAGGACCCCATGCGAATCCGCAGGTCGATGACCTGCGTGCCTTTCGAGTACCGGCCAGCCGGCCGCACGTTGTCGTTGGGGAGGATCGTGACCGTGGCGGGTGGGCCCGACCGCCCGACGACCAGTGGCAGCAGGGCGAGCGACCCGAGCAAGAGCGTGCGCCTAACGACCGGCGTGGGCGCCCGGGCAGCTGGAAGAGGAGGGGTCGGCCGCGATTCCGACCTCATAGGTAGCTCAGCCACGCGCTCCGGTTCGTGGCCTTGACCCTCGCATACCACCGGCATGCCGGATAGAGCAGCGCGATGGCGATTGCCCAGACGAGATAAAGGAGCGGGAGGCTCCAGGTGTACCCCTCCGGCGGCGGAGGGTTGGACATCGGATGGTTGGCGAAGAGCCAGGGGTTCACCGCCCCTTCCCGAATGGCGGAGACGACGAGGGCGAGAGCGTGGATGAGCGGGATGTGGAGAAGGTAGAAGAAGAGCGGCACCCGCCCGAATACGTCCAGGACGTTGGCCACGGCCCCGCGCGCTCGCTCGAGCAGTGGAAGCGAGGCGATGATCGGCCCGATCGTCATCAGGAGAAAGAGGAGCGACGCCGGATACTTGTTGGTGTTGAGGAAGCGGAGCACGGCGGATGGCGGCTGCCGCAGGGTCGTCCAATGTCGCGGGTCGCCGTAGCCATCGAGCCCGCGCAGGACGAGGAAGAGCAGGATCGCCGCGCCACCGATCTGATAGCACATGCGGTCACGCCGCGCCGGTTCGAGGCGCATGAGCGCGCCGAAGGCGTAGCCGGCGGCCATCACGCCGATCCACGGCACGAGGACGTAGAGTACCACGAGCGGGGTGCCGTTGATCTCGCCCCCGAAGTAGAGGATCTGCCAGAGCCACGCCATCGGCGCGTGCTCGAGGCCCTGCTCGATCTGCGGCACGTACGGATCCATGAGATTGTGGCAGGCGATCATCGCGATCCCGATGGCGCCGATCGCCCGCAGCGGGAGCCACACCAGAGCGGCCAGGACGATCATGCACCAGCCGAGCATCCAGATCACGCCCGCCAGCACGTAGTGCGCGTAGTCGAAGTTGAAGGTCCAGGCGAGGCGGAGCACGGTCAGCTCGAGCAGGATGAGCCAGAGTCCTCGTGTCCACAGGAAGCGGGAGAGCTCGCGCGTGCTGCCGTGCCTGACGCCGAAGAGGTACGCGCCGGTGCCGGCCAGGAAGACGAACCCGGGTGCGGAGAAGTTGGTGATCCAGCGGGTGAAGAACACGCCGGCGGTGGGACCACCGGGGGGCACGCCGGAGTAGACCCGGACGTGGTCGATCGCCATCAGCACCATGATGATCCCGCGGGCGATGTCGATCGATCGGATGCGTTCGCGGATGACAGTCATGGCGGGACGCCGCGGAAGGGGTGAAGCGCCTACGGCTGATCCGACGTGTCGAGAATATACGAGTGCCGGGGCGTAGCTCCAACGCCGATTCGCCTCGGTGGCGCGACGCGAATTGTCAGGAAATCGCTTGACACTAGCGTTGCGCCCCGGGAAGATTCCCGCCGCGTGGAAGGGTGATCTCTGCGCCGACGAGCGGCCGGCACCCGACAGCCTCCGGCCGGCCTCCCGCAGACCGCGCTCGCTCCTTCAACTCTCGAGAGACTTCCGTGGCCTCCGCCTTCTTCCCCCGCTCTTCCGTGGCTCGCGCATCGCAATTCTGGTTCTTGGCCCTCGCGACGGCGCCCCTCGCAGCCTCGGCGCAACGCGTGACCCCGATCCCCCTACTCGGCGAGCCGACCGTGGCGGCGCTCGACAACGAGCTTTCGGGGTCGGCCGCCAAGCGCACCGTCGAGTTTCTCGCGCAGCTCAACCGTCCGCGCGGATCGAAGACCTTTCAGATCGCCTCCGACCACATCGCCTCCGAGCTCACCCGATACGGACTCGAGGGGGTGAGCGTGATCGAGATTCCGGCCGACGGCCGCACGATGTATGGCACCGAGAAGGCTCGTCCGGCGTGGGACGCCGACTTCGCCGAGCTGTGGGAGGTGCGCATGGACGGAGGGAAGCCGGTCGACGTGGTCCGGATCGCCAGCTTCGAGGATGAGCCGGTGACGCTGGCCGAGGACAGCGACAGCGGAAGCGTCACCGCGGAGCTGATCGATGTCGGCGCCGGCACATCGGAGTCGGACTATGCGGGCAAGAACGTGAAGGGGAAGCTCGTGCTCATCTCGACGCAGCCCGCAGCCGCGGCTCCGCTCGCCGTCGACAAGTACGGCGCCGCCGGCATGGTGAGCTACGCGCAGAACCAGCTCACCGCCTGGTGGGGGGAGGATGAGAATCTGATCCGTTGGGGACACCTCGACTCGTACTCCCCACGGAAGACCTTCTCCTTCATGCTCTCGCTCAAGCAGGCGCGCGCGATGAAGGCGCGACTCGCGCAGGGGGAGCACATCACCCTGCGCGCCACCGTGCGCGCGGCGCGTCACCCCGGGCAGTACCGCGTCGTCACAGCGGTGATCAGGGGGAGCGATCCGAAGGTGAGCAGCGAGGAGATCGTCTTCAGCTGCCACCTCGACCACCAGCGCCCGGGCGCCAACGACAACGCGAGCGGGTGCGCGACGATTCTCGAGGTGGCGCGCGCGCTCGACAAGCTGGTGAAGGACGGCCGCATCCCCCGCCCCGCCCGCACGATCCGCTTCATCTGGCCGGCCGAGATCGAGGCGACGATGGCGCTCTTCCACTACAAGCCGGAGATGCGCGCGCACTTCCGCGCGGCCGTCCACATGGACATGGTGGGCGGCAACGAGCGGACCAAGGCGATCTTCCACGTCACGCGCGGCCCCTTGAGCCTGCCGAGCTTCATCTACGACGTCGGCCGGAGCTTCGGCGCGTACGTGAACTCCGAGTCGGATGCCTTCGCCTCGGGCCAGGGCGGGAAGTATCCCTTCGTGTCCACGGAGGGCGGGAAGGAGGCGCTGCTCGCCGACCTCGCCGACTTCACGATGGGAAGCGACAACATCGTCTACTCCGAGGGCTCCTTCCGCATACCCGTCATCTACCTCAACGACTGGCCCGACCGCTACATCCATACGAACTACGACTCCCCGGCGAACATCGATGCCACGAAGCTCGAGCGAGCCGCGTTCATCGGCGCGGCGAGCGCACTGTACATCGCCAACCTCAAGTCGGCCGATGTGCCGGCGCTCTGGGCGGTCATGAAGGAAGATGCCCTTCGGCGTGCCGCGGTCGTGCTCGAGCACCGCGCCGTGCTCCCACAGGACGAGGGGAGCGTCGTCGCACGCACCTATCTCACGACCGAGCGCGCCTACTTCGCCTCGATCGCCGATTTCGCCGCGATCCCCGACAGCGTGCGCAAGGATGCGGACCTGTTCTTTGCGCGCCTCGAGGCGATGGTCGGGCCGCTCGACAAGGCGCCCAATGCCACCGGGGATGGCGCGCTGGTCTTCGCGCGCACGCCGGCGGCGACCGGGCCGATGTCGCTCTTCGTCGGCTACGACTACTTCTCCGACCACTACAAGGGGCCGACGCCCCGACTCATGTCCTACCAGGGGCTCCGCGGCGGCGGGGAGGACTACATCTACGAGACCCTCAACCTCGTCGACGGCAAGCGCAATGCGCGGGACATCCGCGATATCGTGAGCGCGGAGTACGGCCCGATCCCGCTCGACGTCGTGGTCGAGTACTTGAAGGCGCTCGAGGCGGCCGGTGTCGTACGCTCGGTGAAGTGACACGCGGCGCCGCTCGCCGCGCCACGATCGCTGGCGCCGGGCCGCCGCCCTCGCCTGATGGCGCGCCTAACGAAAACGGACCGTCCTGAACTCCTCCGTCATCCGGTGCGGCGCCACTCGAGGAAGTAGGAACACCGCCGCAGCGGTAATGGCGGCCGCGATCGTCATGTAGACGCCCGGCGCAAGGATGTACCCCGTGCGCGCCACGAGCCACGCCGCCACCACGGGCGTGGTCCCCCCGACGACTCCGAGCGTGATGTTGTAGCCCACCGAGAGAACGGAGCAGCGCACCCGCCAGGGCGCCAGTTCGGCCATCGTCGCCGGAAGGGCCGGGCCCAAAAAGCCGAAGAGGAGCGCCAGTCCTACCTGTCCGGCGGTGATCGCTGTCGGCGTGGCGACCGACATGAGCGCCAGAAGCGGAAGAGAAAACACCGCGAGACCCCCTGCTCCGCAGAGGAGAACCGTTCGCCGGCCGATGCGATCGCTGAGGGCCCCCACGAAGGGGGTCACCGTCAGCAAGACGGCAAGAGAGACGGTGTTGATTTCGAGCGCGAGCTTCGCGGGGACGTTTCTTTGCTGCTGCAGCCAGGTGGCCGAGTAGACGAAAATGGTGTAGAAGCCGACGGCGGTGGCGACTGTCAGGGCCATGAGATGAAGGATCGTCCGCCAGTGAGACTTGAAGGCCTCTCCGAGCGGCGACTTCGCCGGTGTCTGGTGAGGAACGCGCTCCACATAGTGACGCCTGATTCCGAGTCCACCGAGTCCGACGGCGAGTCCGACGATGAAGGGGATGCGCCAGCCGTAGGCCATCACGGCGTCCGGGGGCAGCGCCGCGTTCACGATCGCACCGGCGGCCGACCCCAGCAGGGTCCCCGCCACAGCGCCGAAGGGTCCCCAGCTTCCCATCCATCCGCGACGACCCGGCTCTGCCCCCTCCACAAGGAAGACCGCCGACGCCATGTACTCGCCGCCGACGGCGATTCCCTGGAGAAGACGCAGGAGCACGAGCAAAACAGGCGCTGCCAGGCCGATGGCCACCGCGTCAGGCAACACCCCTATCAGGAATGATGGGATCGCCATCGCGAGCACCGAGCCGATGAGCGCGGGCTTGCGGCCGTACCGATCGCCGACCCACCCGAAGATCGCGCCCCCCACGGGTCGCATGAGGAAGCCGGCGGCGAAGGTACCGAACGCCGCGAGCAATGAGACCGTCGGATCTCCAGCGGGGAAGAAGTGGGCGCCGATCTGTCGCGCGAAGAATCCGAAGAGCGCGAAGTCGTACCACTCCAGCATGTTGCCCACCACGCCGGCGATCACCCCGCGCCTGACGGCGAGCGGCGAGCGGAATTCCTGGGTGATGACGTCGTCGGGGGTGATCGGTACGGTCGTCATGGCCCCCGAATGTACGCGGGCCGGCCGCGGCCGATAGAGCCTACCGCTTCACGACTTGACTCATCCAGGCATCGGCACGGTAGTCGCGTTCGGTCACCACGGCGCGCTTGAAGTCGCGGGAGACAGCCATGGCGCGCATCGGCCGCGCCGACACTCCGAGCTTCTGAAGCTTCCCCGGACCCGTCGCCCGGTAGAAGGTCAGGAACCCCTGCGACTCCGCGGCCGCGATGAATACGCTGCCATCCGAGAGGGGAGTGATCGTCGCTCGTTCGGCGAACATCGATGTCCATTGCGTCATCGATCCGTCGGCGAGCGAAAGGAGTGCCAAGCCCAACGTGTCCCCCGTAGACTTGTTGTACCCCTGCACGAACAGGCGCTGCTTCGAGGGATCCGCATCGAGGCTGTAGACGAAGGCGAACCAGCTCGGCGGCTTGATCTCGCGCGACTGTCCGCCGGACCGCACGATCACCCGGTCACCCATCGACGGGATCCACGCCCAGCCATCGGGGAGCGCATCGGCGTTTTGGACGGCGGAGTCGGGCAAGTCGAGTACATTTCTCTGCGCGTTCGTTCGGACGTCGAGCTGAACGAGACGCAGGCCTGTCGGGGTTTGCGTCGCCGTCGCCACGGTGACCGAGTCCGTCCAGAACGCATACACCGGCTCGCCGGTGACGGCGAGCGGCATCTCCGACCCTCCCGCGAAGGGCACGATCGAGTAGCGAAGCTCCGCCCGACCCTGGCCGCTCGGCACCGTGCGCCGCAGAAGCAGCCGCGCCCCATCCGCGGAGATGTCGGCGCTCACCCGATTCGATGCGTGGGCGATCAGGCGGTCATCCGGGTAGCGACCCTTCAGCACATCCGACACATCGAGAGCCCACACGCTGAAGTCGTT
>Ga0187777_10000132_pt1 | contig 55527 bp, 48 predicted proteins | sample 1015_Q2_SP5_10_M_FD_132416 | JGI IMG/M metagenome (GOLD analysis project Ga0187777, IMG submission 132416) | Tropical peat soil microbial communities from peatlands in Department of Meta, Colombia - 1015_Q2_SP5_10_MG | ecosystem: Environmental > Terrestrial > Soil > Wetlands > Peat | place... | reverse complement strand
TCCAGCAGGTGCTCACCGTCGACAAACTCCTCCGCCATGGAGACACGGTTGCCGCCTTCTTTTTTCGAGATGTACATGCCGGCATCGGCCACGCGCAGAATGTCCTCCACCCGCGCCCCGTGCAGGGGATAGGTAGCTACGCCGAAGCTGCCGGTGATGTTCATGCCACTGAGCATGGGATCGGTGGCGATCCACAAACGCAGGCGCTCAGAGAGGACCTGGGCCTGTTCCAGGCCGGTCTCCGGCATGAGGATGACGAACTCGTCACCGCCATAGCGCGCCACCACGTTGGACTGCCGGCTCTTCTGTTCGAGCAGCCGCCCGATGCGCGCCAGCACCAGGTCGCCTTCCAGGTGGCCCAGAGTGTCGTTGATGTCCTTGAAGCGGTCCAGGTCCACCATCACCACGGAGAATGGCCTGCCCGAGCGCGAGGCGCGCTTCCACTCCCCCTGCACCGACTCCAGGAAGAATCGCCGCGTCTTGATGCCGGTCAGCGAATCGGTGATGGCCTGCTGCTGCAGCTTCTGGAATACATACGCATTGTGCAGCGCGGTGGCCAGCAGGTCGGCAAGGGTGCGCAGGATCAGCACTTCCTGCTCGGCAAAGGCGTTCTCCCGGCGGCTCTCCAGGTTCAACACACCCAGCATGGTTTCCGCGTAGGTCAAGGGGAGGGCGAGCACCGAGCGCGCCTCCGGCAGCAAGCCGCGGCCTTCGCCCGCATCCAGAACCAGTTCGTTCGTGCGCGCTGCCCTGCCAATAATGCCGGTGCCCACCGGGACACGGCGTCCCAGAGCGGTGGTGGTCGTCCCCGCTTCGGCTTTGATCTCGACTTCCTTGGTAGCGTAATCGAGGATGCCGATGCCGATGTGGTCGAAATGAAAGTTCTTCTGGATTTCGCCCACGATCTCGGCCAGCATCTGCTCCGCGTCCTGGCTGGAGATCGCCGTCCTGGACACGCTGTTGAGGAACTCCAGGTGGCGGGCGCGGCGCAGCTCTTCGGCGAACAAGCGCGCGTTCTCCATGGCGACGGCGACCTGCCCGGCAGCGGTCTCCATGACCTCGAGGTCGCGGTTCCCGTAGGCGAATTCGCGCTCGTAGTTCATCGCTGCCATAATCCCCGCCGGCTGATTGAAGCGCAGGATGGGAACCGCCATGAAGCATTTTGGAGCCCGGCCTTCAAAGACCAACCCCAGCCGGGAGCGGATGGGTTCCATGTCGGAGCGGATCAACAGCGGCCGCGCACTGCGGATCACGTACTCTGCGATTCCGTTTGCCGCCTTGCGGGAGCGCTTGGACAGCACTTTGCCTTCCTCCACCTCAAGTTCGAACCGTATCTCCCCGGCTTCCAGGAAAGCGACACAAAAATTCTGAATGTCGAACAGGTGCCCCAGCTCGCGGTGGATGGTGCGCAGGACGTCGTCCGGGTCGAGGTGAGCGCTCACCGCCTGTCCCACCTGGGTCAGCAGCTCGAATTCCTTGGTGCGGCGCTGCGCCTTGTGCATGAGCACGTAGTTCTCCAGCGTCAGTCCGATCTGCCGCGCCAGCCCGCCGAGCAGGCGCAGATGGGACGAGGCGAACCCTTGCGCGCTCGGGTGCGGGAACATCAAAACGCCAAAGTGGCGCTCGCGGGTATGCAGGCTGACCGCGGTCATGGCCGCCACCTGTTCGCGCTCGAAGAGGTTGCGCAGACGCAGCACCAGCTCCTCCTGGCCGGGCGGGAGCTGCGCTAGATCCTCGTAGAGATGCCCGGCAACAGCGATTCCCTGGCGGCGAAACACCCAACTGCTCAAGGCATCTCCGGCGCCGCCGGCGTTCAGCGAAGGCAGAAACTTCAGGGTGAAGCCGCGTTGCACCGCCGGCAGCATCTCCCGCCAGCGTTCGTTGATGAAGAGGGCGGCGCGCTCCGCTTTAAGCACCTGCATCAGCCGCTCCACCATGCGCTCCAGCCGCGGTGCCATCTCTTCCAGTTCCGGGGTGCCCGGCGCGCTGGGGTGGAGTTCCAGCGGGCGGTTCGAATCGATCTCCAGCGTAGAGAAGGCGAGCAGGTTTTCTTCTACCATCCGGCGCTCGTTCTCATAGAGCACCATCACCATGGCGATGCCCAGCAGCATCTGCGGCAAGGGATCGAGGAAGTGGCCGACCCGGCCGAAGATGTGCGGCAGGGCCGCGCGGAACTGCGCCGGGAGCAACAGGAAGGCCCATAACAGCAGCGAGAGCGCCAGCAGGCGGAAGGCCAGCGATCCGGTGGCGCGCGCATACCGCACGAAGCGGTAGGCGCACAACACCAGCAGTGCGGCCACGCCGACTTCGATTTCCAGATGCCAGCTTATGCCGGGCCACACCGCGGCTGCCGCCCAGATGGCCGCGATCACCGCCAGCACCGTGTCCCATACGCTCACCCGGTAGGCGGACTTCAAGAGGCGCGTGGAAACGAAGATGCACAGCGCGGTCGCCGCCAGCAGCACCCGCGACAGCCAGGCCGTGGGTAGCGCCCATCCTTCGAAATAGTTCCACAGCGCCAGTGCCCAATAGCCGCAGTACGCAGCCCACGCGAATTGCCAGGCCCGGAAGTAGGGCTCACGGCTCTGCAGATAAAGGTAGGAGAACACCGCAAACAGCAGCAGTGCGGCAATGCTGGGCACTACCAGGATTCCGATGGGAATGCTTTCCATCCGCGCCTCGGCCACCATCTCTGGCATGCCTCAGGCTAACGCGGAGCCCGGCCCAGCGGCGCCAGAGATCCGCCAGGTACCACATGGAACGCGGGAGTTGCCTTCAGTGTACTGCAACCACAGCCCCGGCTCAACGCGCACGCGGCCTTGTGGAACAATGAGTTACGGTGCTCGCCGGTGCCCTACCCCTTGCCGGGTTTTTGGCCAGGGTGGGGGTTTTCGCGTGGTAAATTGAATAATTGTCCCTATGGCAGCGTCCTCGCCCGTCCGCGTCCGCTTTGCCCCGTCGCCCACCGGATACCTGCACGTCGGCGGGGCGCGCACTGCGCTGTTCAACTGGCTCTACGCTCGCCACACCGGCGGCACGTTCATCCTGCGCATCGAGGACACCGACTTCGAGCGCTCCACCCAGGAGATGGTCGAGGGCATCCTCGTCGGGATGCGCTGGCTGGGGCTCAATTGGGACGAGGGACCGTTTTTCCAATCGCAGCGCCTGGAGCTGTATCGCTCAACCGCCAAGCGGCTCGTGGAATCCGGCCACGCCTATTACTGCTTTTGTAGGAAGGATCAAGAGGGTGCCCCACCTTTGCCCGGTGCTGGCAAAGGTGGGGATTTTTCGGAGGATCGCGCGGGTGGGGATTTTTCTAAAGATCGCGACGCCTGCCGCCGCATTCCTCGCGCCGAAGCCGAGCGCCGCCGCGCAGCCGGAGAACTTGGCGCCGTGAGGTTTTGCGTTCCCGAAACGGGCTCGACCCGTTTCGACGACGCTGTCTTCGGGCCCATCGAGATCTCGAACGCCGAGATCGAGGATTTCGTCTTGCTGCGCTCCGACGGCGTGCCGACGTACCACCTGAGCGTGGTGGCCGACGACCTCGACATGCGCATCACCCACATCATCCGCGGCGCCGACCACGTCTCCAACACGCCCAAGCAGAAACTGATCTACGAAGCCCTGGGCGCGCCGCTGCCCGTGTTCGCGCACGTGCCGCTCATCCTCGGCACGGACAAGACGCGCCTCTCCAAGCGCCACGGCGCAACGTCAGTGATCGCGTATAAAGACGAAGGCTTCCTGCCTGAGGCCTTCCGCAATTACCTGGCGCTGCTCGGATGGTCCCCGCCCGATGCGACCAAAGAGATCATGAGCGACCAGGAGTTGATCTCGCTCTTTTCGCTCGAGGGCATCTCGAAGTCGAATGCTGTATTTGACCGCACTAAGCTGGAATGGATGAATGCCGAGTACATCCGCGCTCTACCTGTGGATCGATTGACCGAGCGGGTGCTGCCCATCGTGCATGCCGCCGGATTGGAAATTGACCCATGCAAGATGCTGCGGATCACACCGTTGATCCGGGAGCGCATCAAGCTGCTACGCGACGTGCTTACCGCGGCCGACTTCTTCTTCGTCGAGGAACTGCCGCCCTACGATACGGCCCTGCTCATCCCGCAGAAAGGCGACATGGCGATGGCGAAGAAGGCTCTGGCGCGCGCTTGCGAGGTACTGGCGCACGTGGATTTCAACCACCAGGCGCTCGACCAGGCCCTTCGCACCGCGGCCAAAGAGATGGGCCTTAAGCCCGGCCAGATGTTCCAGCCCATCCGCGTAGCCGTGACTGGCCGTACCGCCTCGCCGCCGCTGTTTGAGACGCTGGAGGTGCTGGGAAGGGAGACGGCGCTGAGACGGATTGAGCAGGCGATCCACCGAATAGAGCAACATGCCGGCCGGATTGGTTCATAATCAGGGCTCATCAGTTATCGGCGGACGCCATGACCCCTGTGGTCTTTACACCGTCGGACGAGCCGTATCTGGGGCGCGAACTTCTGTGCGCGTTCGATAACCTTATCTGTTCGTGTTTAGAACTGAACGCGAAGTGCGCCCCGCTGTCGCACGGGGACGAACTCACAGACCTCCAGCGCGCAGCGTGCATCTTAGTGCCCCAGACAATCACTCTTGCGCTTTCGATTCGTGAACTCATACGGCAGGGGTATCTGTTTGGTGCGAAGGTCTTGATGCGCCCTTTCGTTGAACGTGCGGTGACGTTGATGTACGTGTTTCACAATAGTGAAGGGTTGGAGCTGTGGAATCAGGGATGGGACTACCGGAAGCGCCCCACACTCCAAAAAATGGCTGACTACCTTAACGAGAAGCTGCTCCATGGGCAGTCCCCGATGAAGGGGTTTAGCCAGGCTTTCAACAGCGCAACACACGGCGACCCATTCAGCGCCCAGTGGAACGTAGTGTTTCACGAGGGAGTGCCTGTTTTTCCGGTTTCGAAGAACCTGTGCTCGCCGGGACTCGCCGATGAGATATGCGCAGAAGCAATACCGTGGCTGGCGTCCGCTATGGGGATGATGAGCGCAGCGTTCAATCAGCGAGAGGTCGGCCCAGGAAGCAAGACCAACTAGTAGGCTGAAGTAAATGTTGGAGCCCTTCTGGGGCGACACGGACGCGCAAATTCTTCAGCCGTCCCTCCGGGACTGGCTACGTCCTCCCGCATCCTTCCCGGCACTTCGTGCCGGGCTACTTTCATTCGTCGCTGCGCGACTCCCGGCGGCCTTGACCTGAAAATACCAATCGATTACCGCCTAGCCGCCCTCTTCGGCCTTCCGCCCAGCCGTCCATCGACTTAGGGTGGAGCAGGCCTTCAGGCCTGCATAAATGGCAGCGTCAATATAAGTTCGGCTTTAGCCGCTGAGGTCCTCTTTCTGCTTGCAGGCTGAGTGAGACCGTCTGCCACCTCTGGGGCTGAAGCCCATAATTTAAGAATGTGCCTGAAATGCAGGCCTAAAGGCCTGCTCCACCCTCGCGGTGAAGGCCGGTCTCCTCTGGTGAACAACCTGCAAACGTGCATTTCTGCTGCCCAGCAAGAGACTCGCCTTTGGCCGCTGAGGGACTTTCTTCTCCTAGCCAGAACCGCGAGATCATGCTAAGTCACTCCCCATGGCTATCCCCTTCCGAGGTCGCACCGGCCAAGGGACTTATTTCATCACTGCATCGACTTACCTCAAGCAGCACTTGCTTCAATCTGAGCGGACTGCGTTGCTTTTTATCGACGTGCTCTACCACTATCGCGCCCAGGGCAAGTACCTGCTGCATGAATTCGTGGTGATGCCCGACCACTTTCACCTGCTGATTACGCCCGGGCTGCAGGTTACCCTCGAGCGCGCCATGCAGTTCATCAAAGGCGGGTACTCCTATCGTGTGAAAAAGGAGTTGGGCCTGGCCGGTGAAAGATGGCAGACCAGCTTCCACGATCACCGGGTGCGAGATGCAGACGAGTATCAGAGGTTCCGCACTTACATTCATCAGAACCCTGTGCGGCGCGGACTAGCCGAGAGTGCCGAGCGGTATCCCTACAGTTCGGCCAATCCTAATTTTGCTTTGGATGCAGTCCCGCAGCGGCTGAAGCCGGTCGCTTAATAGCGCCTTAATGCAGGCCTGAAGGCCTGCTCCACCCGTCCTGAAACAACCAGCATGGCGGCACGGGGCGTTCCACGGCCCTATAGTTATAGAATAGCGCGAGCATGAAGACTTCCAATCCCCCGGCCGCCGCGAGCCTGCCCGCCGAAGTTCGCCCCTCGAACTTTCTGCGCGACATCATCGCCGAGGACGTGAAGAACAAAAAGTACGGCGATGCCGTCGTGCAGACGCGCTTTCCTCCCGAGCCCAACGGGTATCTGCACATCGGGCATGCCAAGGCCATCTGCCTCGACTTCGGGCTGGCCGACGAGTTCGGCGGCAAGACCAACCTGCGCTTCGACGACACCAACCCGGAGAAAGAAGAGACCGAGTATGTCGAATCCATCAAGGACGACGTGCGCTGGCTGGGCTTCGAGTGGGACGGCCTCTACTACGCCTCCGACTACTTCGATCAGCTCTACGAGTGGGCGCTCAAGCTCATCCGCGAGGGCAAGGCCTATGTGGACGATCTCTCGGCCGAACTGATACGCGATTATCGCGGCACGCTCACCGAGCCCGGCAGGAACAGTCCATATCGCGAGCGCTCGGCTGAAGAAAATCTCGATCTTTTTCAGCGCATGCGCGCCGGCGAGTTTCCCGACGGCTCACGAGTGCTGCGGGCGAAGATCGACATGGCTTCACCTAACATGAACATGCGCGACCCGGTGATGTATCGCATTCTGCACGCCGAGCACCATCGCACCGGCGCCAAGTGGTGCATCTACCCAATGTACGACTACGCGCACGGGCAGTCGGATTCGATCGAGCGCGTCACCCACTCCATGTGCACGCTGGAGTTCGCCGACCATCAGCCGCTCTACCGCTGGTTCATCGAGCAGTTGGGCATCTTCCCCTCGCAGCAGATCGAATTCGACCGCCTGAACCTCACCTACACGCTGCTGAGCAAGCGCAAGCTGCTGCAGCTTGTGCGTGACGGGCACGTGCGCGGCTGGGACGATCCCCGCATGCCAACGCTCTCGGGTATCCGGCGGCGCGGCTATCCGCCCGAGGCCATCCGCAATTTCGTTACACAGGCCGGCGTTTCCCGCACCAATGGCAACACCGATTTCGAGATGCTGGAACACTTTGTGCGCGAGGACCTGAACCGGCGCGCACCCCGCGTGATGGCCGTGCTGCGGCCACTGAAGCTAGTAATCGACAACTATCCCGAAGGCCAGAGCGAAGAGTGCGAAGCGATCAACAATCCCGAGGATCCCGCTGCAGGCACGCGCAAGGTGCCGTTCTCGCGCGTTCTATACATCGAGCGGGATGACTTCCGCGAGGAGCCACCCAAGGGCTACTTCCGCTTGTCGCCGGGGCGGGAGGTGCGTTTGCGATATGCGTATTTCGTCACCTGCACGAAGGTGGTGAAGGATGGCAGCGGCCGGGTGACTGAGATCCACTGCGCCTATGACCCCGCCACGCGCGGCGGCAACACTCCTCCAAACGGCCGCAAGGTGAAAGCCACCATCCACTGGGTCTCAGCCGCGCACGCCATTGATGCCGAAGTGCGGCTCTACGACAAGCTGTTCACAAAGCCGTATCCCGGCCAGGGTGAGGAAGGTGCGGACTTCACCGCGAACCTCAATCCGCTTTCCCTCGAAGTGGTGACCGACGCAAAGCTCGAGCCTTCGCTGGCCGCGGCCGTGGCGGGCGCGCGCTACCAGTTCGAGCGTCTGGGATACTTCTGTGTCGATCCTGACTCCGCACCGGGGAAGCCGGTATTCAACCGCACCGTGGCGCTCAAGGACACCTGGGCGAAGATCGAGAAGAAAGCTGGATAGGAGGAGCAAGGGGCTCGTATCAGGGCACGGCTTCAGCCGTGCCGACACGTGACTAGAAGAATTCGGCTTTAGCCGCTGGGGAAACCTCAGGGGCTAAAGCCCATGTCTTAGTGCAACGCCGTATCGTTACGGCTGAAGCCGTACCCTGATACAAACCAATATCCTGCAGGGCCCGAAACGCGCAGGAAGAATGATTTTTCCAGCCGCAACTACTCAATTCTCTTCTTTACTTCGATCCCCAGCTCGCGCAACTGGGCGTTGCTCACGGGCGTGGGGGCGTCCACCATCAGGTCCACGGCTTTCGCGGTCTTGGGGAAGGGGATGACCTCGCGCAGGCTGTCGGCGCCGGCCAGCAACATCACGATGCGGTCGAGGCCGAGGGCGATGCCACCGTGCGGAGGCGTGCCGTACTCGAGCGCCTCGAGGAAGAAGCCGAAGCGGGCGCGGGCTTCGTCGTCGCTCATACCCAGGGCGCGAAAGATCTTCTTCTGGATGTCCTGGCGATGGATGCGGATCGAGCCCGAGCCCAACTCCGTCCCGTTGAGCACCACGTCATAGGCGAGCGCGCGCACGGCCGCGGGATCGCTCTCCAGCTTGTCCATGTCCTGCTCGTGGGGCGAGGTGAAAGGATGGTGCGCCGCCGCCCAGCGCTTTTCCTGCTCGTCCCACTCGAACATGGGGAAGTCAGTGACCCAGAGGAACTGGAAGTCTTTCTTGTTGTTGAAGGCGCCGTGCTTTTCGGCGTACTTCTGAGCCAGCGCCAGCCGCAGCGCTCCCGCAGCGGTGCAGACGGCGAAGTCGTGCTGCCGGACCTCAGGCAGCACAATCGCTTCTGAAGGATGGGCACCGGGCGTGCTGTCGCCCGCGACCAGCACAACCAGGTCCTCCGGCTGCGCGCCGGTCATCGCACGAATTTTCTTAGCCGCGTCGGGGAACGACTTCTCCAGGCGCTTGAAGTCTTCGAAGACCTTGGCGCGGGCCTTGTCGCCGAGCATGGGCTTGATCTCGTCGCGCTGGTGGCGCGAGAGCTCGCCGACGGACGGGATGAGAATTGAGACCACGGGCAGCCCGGCGTGGACGTTGAGCTTCTCGAGATCGGCAGCGGTGAAGGCCGAGCGCACGTCGGTCATGGCGGGCAGGCGCATGTCCGGCTTGTCGCTGCCGTAGAGCCGGATGGCCTGGTCGTAGGTCATGCGCGGGAACGGCGTCTGGATCTCGATCTCCGCCGCCTTGAACGCCGCCGCCAGAAAGCCCTCGACCACCTCGTACACGCGCTCGGGCTGGGGAAAGCTCATCTCCAGGTCGATCTGGGTGAACTCGGGCTGGCGGTCGGCGCGCAGGTCCTCGTCGCGGAAGCAGCGCACGATCTGGAAGTACTTGTCGCAGCCCGAGATCATCAGGATCTGCTTGAACAGTTGCGGCGACTGCGGCAGGGCGTAAAACTTGCCGGGCTGCACGCGGCTGGGGACGAGGTAATCGCGCGCGCCCTCGGGAGTGGAGCGAGTCATGAACGGCGTCTCGATCTCCAGGAAGCCCTGCCCGGCGAGATAGTCGCGGATGGCCATGGTGACCCGATGGCGCAGCTCGAGGTTGGCTTGCATCTGCGGGCGGCGCAGGTCGAGGTAGCGATACTGCAGCCGTATCTCTTCGTTGGGCAGCACGCTTTCCGAGGGGGAAAAAGGCAGCGACTTGGATTCGTTCAGGATCTTTAGCTCGTCGGCAACGATCTCGACCTCGCCGGTCTCGAGGTTGGGGTTGATGGTATCGGGGTCGCGGCGCTTGCACTTGCCGACCACGGCGATCACGTACTCCGAGCGCAGTGTGGCCGCCTTCTCGTGCGCGGCCGGGTTCAGCTCGGCGTTGAAGACCACCTGGGTGACGCCGATGCGGTCGCGCACATCGATAAAGATCAGGCTGCCCAGGTCGCGACGGCGGTTCACCCATCCCATCAGCACCACGCGCTGGCCGGCATGGGGCGGACGCAGCTCACCGCAGGTGTGGGTACGCCGCAGATCGCCTAGGAAATCGAGAGCCATCAGAAACCAGTCTCAAGTTTCATGTTTCGAGTTTCAAGTTGAGCCGTTTTGCGGGCGTCTGAGCCCGCAGGCGAAATCCCGAGCGCAGCGAGGGATCCCTGCAATTCACCAGTTTCAAGTTTCATGTTTCGAGTTTCAAGTTGCAAACCAATTATGCGTAACGAAGGGAGCAAGATCCTATTATGGTCTACGCAAAATGATTGTCATTCCGAGCGAAGTGCGACGTGAGCTCGCGAACGGAGCGCGAGTCGAGGGACCTTGCGGGCGTTCAGCAGACCTCACTTTCGGATTCGCTCCGCCAACTCTCCCCGCGGCACCGTCACCTGCTCGCCGGTGGCCAGGTTCTTCAGCGCGAAGGCATCTGCCCTCACTTCATTCTCGCCGATGATAACGGCGTAGCGCGCCCCGATTTTGCTCGCGCTCTCGAGAGATTTCTTCAGGCGAAAACTTCCATCGCCCAGCTCGACCACTACGCCTTGCTTGCGCAGCTCCCGCGCCAGCCTGGCGGCTTCGCGATCCATGCCCGCGCCCAAGGGCGCGAGATAAGCATCGGGCGGCGTGGACAAGTCCTCAGCCGTTTGGCTCAGGGTCAGCACCAGACGGTCTTCGCCGATGGCGAAGCCAATGCCCGGCGCCTTAGGACCACCGAGCGATTCAGAGAGTCCGTCGTAGCGTCCGCCGCCGAGGATGGCATTCTGCGCGCCAAGGGCGCCGTGAGTGAACTCGAAGGCGGTCCGCGTGTAGTAGTCGAGCCCGCGCACCAGGCGCGCGTTGATGACGTAGGGCACGCCTACGGCCGCGAGCAGGTCCTGCACCGTCTGGAAATGCTGGCGGCAGCTCTCATCGAGGTAGTCGAGCATGCGCGGAAGTTTGTCGATGATCGGCTGGTCTTCGGGGACTTTGCAGTCGAGCACGCGCAGCGGGTTGGTCACGGCGCGCCGCCGGCAGTCCTCGCACATCTTATCGATGTCCTTCGCAATCGCCGCCCGCAGCGCTTCGTTGTACCTGGGACGGTCATTGGCGCAGCCAACGGAGTTCAGCTCGAGCGTCCAGCCGGTGATGCCGATGCGCTCGAGAAACGTGGCCAGCATTTCGAGCAGCTCGGCATCGACCGACGGCGACTCGCTACCCGCCGAGGGTGGTCCGATGACCTCGGCATCGATCTGGTAGAACTGGCGATAGCGCCCTTTCTGCGGGCGCTCGCGACGGAACATCGGCCCGATCAGATAGAGCTTCTGCAACAAGCCGGCGCGGTTCAGGTCGTGCTCAATATAAGCACGGACGATGCCTGCAGTAGCTTCCGGCCGCAGGGTGAGCGATTGCGATTTCTCGCTCGCTGCGCGGCTCTGGTCCTCCCAGGTGAACATCTCTTTCGAGACGATATCCGTCTCTTCGCCAACCGAGCGCGCGAACAGCTGCGTCTGCTCGAAAATGGGCGTGCGGATCTCTCGGTAGTTGTAGAGGCGAAAAACGTCGCGCGCGGCCGCCTCCACGAAGTTCCACAACGCAGTGTCAGGCGGAAGCAGGTCGCGCGTCCCGCGGACAGCCTTGATCATACGATCACCCCAGCCCGCCAGAAGCGGGCGGGCCGGGGACCCCGGCGCTCACCTGCACCCGGCGCGCATTCGATTCGGGATAGGGATACTCCATATAACGCGCCGTGTTGCGGGCCACCGGCTCGCCGAAGTAGCGGGCCACCACGCGCAGCGCCAGATCAATGCCGGCGGAGATGCCGGCTGAAGTCAGTATGTTTCCTTCTTCGACCACGTGTTCGTTGTCTACAACCGTGATCTTGGGAAAGCGTTCGCGAAGCAGGGAAAGCGCAGCCCAGTGTGTGGTGGCGCGATGGCCGTCGAGCAGCCCGGCTTGCCCGAGCAGGAGCGAGCCCGTGCAGACCGAGGTCAGGGTCTCGACTTTCTTCGCGCGCTGGCGAATCCAGTCGATCAGGTGGCCGTTGTTCATCTGCTCGCGCGTGCCCCACCCGCCCGGGATGAGCAGGATGTCGAGCGCCGGGCAGGCGGTGGTCGTGCACTCGGGCAGCACGCGCATGCCGCCGGCCGCCTGGACCGGCTCGGCAGTATCACCGATGAGCAACACGCGGAACGGCGAGGGCTCTTCCCGCCGCTTGTTCTCGTTCAGCCGCGTGACCGAGAACACCTCGAACGGTCCGCAGAAATCCAGGACCTCGACCTCCGGAAACAGCAGGATCCCGACCGTCTTCTGCTCGATGACTGTCATCAGTGCCCACCGCGCTCGCGCAGGTATTGCTCCTTGTAGCCAAGATAGTTCTTGGCGTAGCGCAGGATGAGTTCCAGATCAGGCTTGCCGAGGGCCTTGCGAAATTTGCCGGGCACGCCCATCCACAGCGAGTGCGGCGCCACCATCGTGCGCTCGGGGATGACGGTACCTGCAGCGATGATGGAACCCGTGCCGATGACGGCGCCATTCAGGAGCACCGAACCCATGCCGATGAGACATTTGTCCTCGACGGTGCAGCCGTGCAGGGTGACCGAGTGCCCGACCGTCACCCAGTCGCCCACCGTGACCTTGAACTCGCCCAGCATGCCGTGCAGGACGGAGAGGTCCTGGATATTGGAGTGGCTGCCGATGCGGATGGAGTTGACGTCGCCGCGCAGCACCGTGTTCATCCACACGCTCGCGTGCTCGCCCAGCACCACGTCGCCGATCAGTTGTGCCGACTCGTCCACATAAGCCGTGGCCGGCACCTGCGGCAGGATTCCCTTGTAAGGACGGATCATTAAGCTCTCAAGAAATCTAGAAGGTAACACGCGCGCGGCGGGGACGTCATCTGCCCGTTACCACCGGGATCGGGTGTGCGGCCTTTCTGCCGGCGAGACGCCGGCGCTACTTCTTGTTCTGATTTCAGAACAAGTGGACCAGGAATTCAGCCGCAAACTGTCAGTCCCAAGTCTCGCGCCATCTGCGCCGTAGCGGCGGCGTGTTCCGTTTTCCGAAAAAGATTCCTCAGTCACAGACGCCTTTTTCCCGCCAGCGTATTAAGGGCCGCTCAGCGACTGGCACTCAGCATTTCAGCACCCAACAGTCCGCGAATGCGTTGGCTGAGTGCCAGGTGCGAGGCAAGGAGCCTCCCATGCGAAAGCCCTCCCTCGTTCTGCTGCTATCGGGCTTGTGTCTGGCCGTTGCACTGCAGGCCCAGGATGCCTCCACCGGCGCTCTGCGCGGAGTTGTCACCGACGCAACCGGCGCACGCATTGCCGGCGCCGAAGTGCGTCTCATTAACGCGCAGACTGGTGTGGAGCGCTCGGTCATTGCGTCCGGCGAAGGGTTGTTTGTGTTTCAGTTGCTGCCGCCCGGCGAATATGCGCTGCAGGTGACATCCCCGGGCATGGCAACGTTGCACCGCACCGGCCTGCGAGTAGAAGTAGGAGGCGAACTTGACCTGGCGTTCCCGCTGGAAGTTGCCGGAACGCGGGAGACGATGAACGTCTCCGACGTCGCGCCCTCGGTCGAAACCATGCCCGCCGGGGTATCAAGCGTGCTCGACGAGCGCGCTATCGGCGAGTTGCCACTGAACGGGCGTCGCTTCAGCGATCTGGCACTGCTCACTCCCGGAGTCACCCAGGACCCGCGCAGCCTGACCTCGGGCAGCAACGGCGACCTGGCTTTCGGCGGCATCCGCGGCTTCCAGACCAGCTTCCTGGTCGACGGCGTCGATGACAACAACGCTTTCTTCAGCCAGGAACGCGGACGTTACCGCGCGCCCTACCAGTTCTCCAACGAAGTCATTCAGGAGTTTCGGGTTTCATCAAACACCTACGGCCCGGAGTTGGGGCGCACCGGGAGCGCAGTGATCAATGTGGTCACACGTTCCGGCGGCAACGACTGGCACGGCAGCCTGTTCGAGTACTATCGCGATGGGCGCTTGGGCGCTAACTACCGTGATCTCACCACCAGCAAGCCGCCCAACCGCCAGTACCAGTTCGGATTCACGCTGGGCGGTCCCATCAAGCGCAACCGCGCTTTCTTCTTCGCCGGCTTCGACCAGCACATCTTCCACATTCCGACCGTGGTGCAGTTCGCCAACGGATCCACAGCGGTAGTTCCGCAACCGAACGACTACGAAGCCAGCGACCAGGCCCTGGTCTTCGCGACGGCGGCGCAACTTTCGCAACTGGGAGGCCAGTTCCGCACCGCACTGGTGGGCGATGCGGCTTTCGGCAAGATGGACTTCGCGCTCTCGCCGCACAATCATCTGAGCGCGCGCCTGAGCACCTCGCGCTATTACGGACAGAACAACGTTTTCTTCGAGCCCGCCAGCCCGGTAACCAACTTCGGCATCAACAACAATGGCGAAGAAGATGTGAGCACGGAAAGCGCGTTGGTTTCGCTGACCAGCGCGCTTACGCCGCGCGTGACCAGCCACCTGCGCCTCCAGTTCTCACGTGACCTGCAGAACTCCACCGCCAACTCCAGCGACCCGCTGGTCAAGATCTATGGCGTCATCGACGGCATCGGCCGCTCCGACATTCTCCCCCGCACCACGCGCGAGCACCGCCTGCATCTGGCCGAGACGTTGAACCGCGAAACCCGGCGCCACCTGTGGAAGTTCGGTGGCGACATGCTCAAGACCTGGATCTACAACTACTTCCCTGCGCAATTCGGCGGGGAGTATTACTTCGACACCATCAAGGTGAACCCATTCACCTTCATGCCGCAGGAAGGCGGTCTGCCGCTCACACCGCTGCGCGCTTACGCGCATGACGTACCACGCTACTACATTCAGAATTTCGGCGACGCGGTGTCCCATCCCAACACCACTGAGTACGCCGCGTTCGCGCAGGACACCATCCGCATCAACCAGCACTTTGCGCTGACTCTGGGCGTGCGCTATGACCTGCAGACCTTCGACACCAGCCACCTGCAGACCAATCCGCTGTGGCGGGACAGCGGCAAACTTCCTTTCAACCCGCACAATTTCGCTCCTCGCGCCGGCTTCTCCTGGATGCTGGGGAACGATAACCCCGTGGTGGTGCGCGGCGGCTTCGGCATCTTCTATGCCCGCATCCCGCAGATCTACAACTCGGTCGTGGAGACCGAAAATGGCTTGCGGCAGACCCAGCTCTTCCTCAACAACACCAACTTCTATGACCGCCAGGTGTTTCCGCAATATCCCAACCCCCTGGTCAACTGCCCGCCCGGCGCCCGGATTTGCACTCCTCCGTCCGACCTCACCGGCTTCCTCACCAGCAACGTTTCAGCGTTTTCGCCCTCGTTCCGGACGCCGTATGTTATCCAGACCAGCCTGAGCGTGGAGCGCGAAGTGGCGAAGCAGGTGTTCGTCACCGGCTCCTATCTCTACGCGCACGGCGAACACCTGATCCGCGTCCGCGACCTCAACCTTCCGCCCCCCACCACCGTGACGTACCCGGTCTTCGACCCGACCGGTACGCAATTCCTCGGCACTTACTACAACGAGCAGTCCTTTGTTACCTGGCAGCTCACACCCAGCTTCACCTGTCCGTTTCCGCCATGTGTGAATCCGCTGCAGCGTCCCGTACCGGGGCTGGGCGCCATCGACGAGTTCGAGAGCGCGGCCTCGAGCGTGTACCACGGGCTGACTCTCTCCGCGCACCGGCGGGTGGGAACCGGGCTGTATCTCCGGCTCGCCTACACCTGGGCGCAAGCTTTCGACAATGTGCAGGATGCGCTGGTGGCGGGCAGTCCCAGCAGCGTGCAGAATTCCTACAACCCTAATGCTGACTGGGGACGCAGCGTCACAGACCAGCGGCACCGCCTGGTAGGCTCCTGGGTCTACGAGCTAACCCCGTTCGATCGCTCGCATGAGACGCTGATGCGCCTGTTCAACCACTGGAAGCTGGCCGGGATCGTCACCGCCGGCAGTGGCAGGCCGCTGAGCGCTACCGTGGCCGGCGATCCCAACGGCGACGACAATACCGCCAACGACCGGCTGCCCGGCGTCGCCCGCAATGCCTTTACCGGCCCCAACTATGCGAGCACCGACCTGCGGGTCTCGCGGCGCATGCTTCTGACTGAACGTTACAAGCTGGAGGTCATGGCCGAGAGCTTCAACCTGCTCAACCGCGATAACAAGCGCGTGACCATCACCGATGATGGCTTCGTGGGCTCCGCCGGAGATTTCGTGCTGGGAGACAAGCTCGTTGGCGCCAGCCACTATCCCGGCTATTACACGTTCAATCCCCGTTTCCTGGTGCCGACCAGCGCCTATGCGCCGCGCCAGGTGCAACTGGCCGCTAAATTCATGTTTTGAATCCGCAGGCCCGATTATCGCCGTTGCCCAAACTCCGGGTGTACTCAGAAGCTAAGAAACGCAGCGGAGTGTGGCCGCCGCTGAGGCTGCAGCACGGAATTAAGGCAGCGCCGGTTCGCGTGCTTGCGAAGCTGGAGATCGTACCTTTATAATCTCCGGCCTGCATTGCTCCTGCGGCGCTGGATGTGGGCGCTGCGAAACCACATTCATCCGGCAACCATCCGATGCATGCTGTCATAGGGGGAACCGCGACCCAGTGTCGAAAGACGCTGCCTTCGCACGGAACGTTCTTCGATGGCGCAAATTTTCCACCGCAGCACCAACACCATCTCGCGCGTTACCATCTATGGATTCGTATTCCTGCTGGCGGCGCTAGGCTGGGCGCTGGCCACCTGGCAGCGTTCCTACTGGTTCAACCGTATGGGCGAAGCGGAGGAGCAGCCTGTGCCCTTCAGTCACGCCCACCACGTCGGCGGCATGGGCATCGACTGCCGCTACTGCCACACTTCGGTGGAGACTTCCAGCTTCGCCGGCCTGCCCCCCACCAAGACCTGCATGAACTGCCACTCGGAACTGTGGACCAGCGCTCCCATGCTGGAGCCGGTGCGGCAGAGCTACCGCAGCGGGAAGTCGCTGCGGTGGACGAGGGTGAACGACCTTCCTGATTTCGTTTATTTCAGTCACGACATTCACCTCGCAAAAGGTGTCGGCTGCGACGAATGTCACGGTCCGGTGGACCGCATGCCGCTGATGTTCCAGGCCAAGTCGTTGCAGATGGAGTGGTGCCTGGACTGCCACCGCGAGCCCGAGAAGTACGTGCGCCCCAAGGGCGAGGTGTTCAACATGCGCTGGCAGCGGCCCGATTCTGAGCATCCGGTCGCGCTCGCCGGCGTCACCTATACCGACCAGCAGACCATGGGCCGGGTGCTGATCAAACAGTACGAGATTCGCAGTCCCCGAGACCTGACCAGTTGCAACACCTGTCACCGATGATGGAACGCGAGAACGCAAAGCCGGCATGCAAAGAACACGCCGCGAAGCTGGTCGGCATCGCGAAGCGGACTAGTGCCAAGCTCGACTTGGCGGCGATCCGGGAAAAGCTCTCGAAGGCCACGGGGCCCACTTACTGGCGCAGTCTGGAAGAGCTGGCCGAAGAGCCGGGATTCGACGAAGTAATGCACCGCGAATTTCCACGACTAGCGTCGGAATGGCCCGAGGGCTGTTCGCGCCGCGACTTCCTCAGGCTCGCAGGAGCATCGCTGGCACTCGCCGGCTTGGCGGGCTGCACCAAACAGCCACTCGAGCCCATTGTGCCTTACGTCGTGCAGCCGGAGCGCATGGTTCTGGGACGGCCGCTCTACTTCGCCACTGCATTCCCAGTGAGCGGAGTCGCCCGGCCCATCATCGTCAAAAGCATGGAAGGCCGGCCGATCAAGGTGGAGGGCAATCCGCAGCACGGCGCCAGCCTGGGCGCGGCGGATGCGCACTCGCAAGCTGCAGTGTTGGGCCTCTATGATCCCGACCGCTCGCAGACCATCAGTTACAAAGGCGCGGTGCGTCCGTGGGAAATGCTGCAGGCAGCCATCCGCGCTGCGCTCACGCAGCAACAGGCGTCGGGCGGCGCGGGGCTGCGTTTCCTGACCGAGACCGTCACCTCGCCCACTCTTGCCAGCCAGATAGCCGCCGTGCTGAAGCAGTTTCCGAATGCGAAGTGGCATCAGTACGAGCCCATCAACCGGGACAATGTGAAAGCCGGGGCGCAGATGGCCTTCGGGCAGGTGGTGGACACGATCTATCACTTCGACAAGGCGGATGTGATTCTTTCGCTTGATGCCGATTTCCTGTCGCCCACCGGGCTGCCCGGATTCCAGCGGTACACCCGCGATTTCACTTCGCGCCGCAAGATGCAGCCGGGTGTGACGATGAACCGGTTGTACGTGGTAGAGAGCACGCCGTCGCTGACAGGTGCCAAGGCCGACCACCGCACGCCGATGTCTGCCGGGCAGATCCGCGGATTTGCTCGGGCGGTCGCCGAACTCCGCATCTTGAGCGGCCTGCTTTACACCATGGCCGAGACACGCGGGTACTGGGCGATTGAGGTCGGCGAAGATTTGAGGAATCATCGAGGTTCTAGTCTGGTGGTCGCAGGCGACCGGCAGCCTGCGGAAGTTCATGTGCTGGCGCACGCGATGAATCAGGCGCTCGGCAATGTCGGCCAGACGCTTACCTACGTTGATCCCATTGAAGCCAATCCGGTCAACCAAACCGCGTCGCTGAGAGAATTGGTCGCCGACATGGATGCCGGCAAAGTGCAGCTACTGGCGATCATTGGGGGCAATCCGGCTTACAACGCGCCCGCTGACATTGGATTCGCCGATAAGTTGTCGAAGGCTCGATTGACGATCCATCTGGGAATGTACGATGACGAGACCTCGGCCCTTTGCCAATGGCACGTGCCCGAGGCGCATCCGCTGGAGACTTGGAGCGACGCCCGCGCCTACGACGGCACGATCTCGATCATCCAGCCACTGATCGCGCCGCTGTTCCATGGCCGGTCCGCTCACGAATTCATGGCGGTATTCACTCAGCAGCCAGAGCAATCGAGCTACGACGTGGTGCGCGGCTACTGGCGCTCGCAATTCAAGGGAGCGGACTTCGAATCCACGTGGCGCAAGTGGCTGCACGACGGATTTATCGCAGGCTCGGAATCGAAGCCCCGCGCAGTCGCCGCGCGGGAACCGGACCTGTCCGTCCTAGGCGGCACCGAGGGCACGGAGATTGTGTTCCAGCCCGATCCCTCCATCTACGACGGACGCTGGGCGAACAATGGCTGGCTGCAGGAACTTCCGAAGCCGCTGACCAAGCTTACCTGGGACAACGCCGTACTCATCAGCCCCGCTCTCGGCGAGCGCATGAACCTCCGAACCGGCAACGTAGTCGAGGTTGAGAATCGGGGGCGCAAGGTACGTGGAGCGGTGCTGGTTGTGCCGGGGCAGGCAGACGAGACGATCACGCTAGCCATGGGTTATGGGCAGAAGCGCGCCGGCAGCAACGGCACGAAGCGCGGCTACAGCGCCTTCCAGGTCCGCACCAGCGACGCTCTGTGGATCGCGGGCGGGGTAAAGATCACGCCGACTGGCGAAGACTATCCGCTGGCCCTCACCCAGAATCACCAGGTCATCGATAACAGAACGGCTCTTGGGGAGACGATTAAGCGTGCTCCCGTGCGCGAGGCAACGCTCGCCGAATTCACTGCCAATCCGCGCTTCGCCCAGGAGATGAAGGAAGAGCCGGCCGCCGACGACACCTTGTATACAGCCTACGAATACAAGGAATACAAGTGGGGCATGTCCATCGACCTGAATTCCTGCGTGGGCTGCAATGCCTGTCTGGTGGCCTGCCAGGCGGAGAACAACATTTCGGTAGTAGGCAAAGAGCAGGTGATTCGCGAGCGGCACATGAACTGGCTGCGCCTGGACGCCTACAACGAGGGCGACCTGGCCAACCCGCGGACGCTCTTCCAGCCCGTTCCGTGTATGCAGTGCGAGAATGCGCCCTGCGAGCTGGTCTGCCCGGTAGGCGCAACCGTGCACAGCTCCGAGGGCCTGAACGACATGGTCTATAACCGCTGCGTGGGGACGCGCTACTGCTCGAACAACTGTCCTTATAAAGTGCGGCGGTTCAACTTCCTGCTGTTTTCCGACTGGAACACGCCCACCATCAAGTTGCTGCACAACCCGGACGTGACGGTGCGCAGCCGCGGCGTGATGGAGAAGTGCACGTACTGTATCCAGCGGATTACGCGTGCGCGGATCGATTCGGAGAAAGAGCAGCGGAAGATCCGCGACATGGAAATCCAAACGGCATGCCAGCAGGCATGCCCTGCCGAGGCCATCATCTTCGGTGACCTGAACGACAAGAACAGCAAGGTCGCGCGTCTGCAATCAGGGCCCCGCAATTACGGATTACTGGCGGAGTTGAACACGCGTCCGCGGACCACGTATCTGGCGGCGGTGCGCAACCCCAACCCTGAGCTTGAGAAGAAAGGCTAACGATGGCGGAAGATCCCACGGTGGAAGCGTCACAATCGGGCAAGGCGCCGGTGATCGCGCCGGGCTACACCTTTGCCACGGTCACGGACAAGATCAGCGCCATCGTACTTTCCCGCCGCACGACTCTCGGCTGGGTCATGGGTTTTGGGGTCGGCATGCTGCTCACCATGCTGCTGCTGGTCGCGGTGAGCTATCTGTTCCTGAAGGGCGTGGGCATCTGGGGCATCAATATGCCCATCGCCTGGGGATTCGCCATTGTGAACTTCGTGTGGTGGATCGGGATCGGCCATGCCGGCACCCTGATCTCGGCCATCCTGCTGCTGCTCAACCAGCCCTGGCGCAACTCCATCAACCGCTTTGCCGAGGCCATGACACTCTTCGCCGTGATGTGCGCCGGCATGTTCCCGATTCTTCACCTGGGGCGGCCGTGGCTGGCCTACTGGCTCTTTCCTTATCCCAACACGATGCAGGTGTGGCCGCAGTTCCGCAGCCCGCTGGTGTGGGACGTGTTCGCCGTCTCGACCTATTTCACAGTTTCCCTGTTGTTCTGGTTCGTGGGTCTGATTCCCGACCTGGGCACGCTGCGTGACCGCTCCCAGAGCCGCTTTGCGCGCGCAGCATACGGATTCCTGGCGATGGGCTGGCGGGGATCGGCGCGGCACTGGAAGAACTACGAATCCGCCTATCTGCTGCTCGCCGGACTGGCCACGCCGCTGGTGGTCTCGGTGCACACGGTGGTCAGCTTCGACTTCGCTATTTCGATCCTGCCCGGCTGGCACACCACCATCTTCCCGCCGTACTTTGTTGCCGGCGCCATCTACTCCGGGTTCGCCATGGTGCTGGTGATTGCCATTCCGATCCGCAAGTACTACGGCCTGGGGGACATGATCACCATGCGGCACCTGGAGAATTCGGCGAAGGTCATGCTGACCACGGGGCTCGTGGTTGCTTATGGGTACCTGATCGAGGGCTTCATGGCCTGGTACCGCTCGGACGAATTCGATTTCTTCATGCTTAAGAACCGCATGCTGGGTCCCTACGCGCCGCTCTACTGGCTGCTGATCTTCTGCAACATCGTGGCCCCGCAGGTGCTGTGGTCGCGGCGGGTGCGGCAGAGCGTGGGCTCGCTGTTCGCGGTGTCGATCACCGTGCTGATTGGCATGTGGCTGGAGCGCTTCATCATCGTGATCACCAGCCTGCATCGCGACTTCCTCACCTCGTCGTGGGGCATGTATTACCCCACCAAGTGGGATTGGTTCACCTATGTGGGCACCATCGGCTTCTTTGTAATGGCCATGTACCTGTTTATCCGCTTCCTGCCTATGATCTCGATCTTCGAGATGCGGACGCTGCTGCCGCAGGCGGAAGTGGGGGCGGAGGCGAAATGAAGCGCCCGCCCATCTTCGGCCTGATGGCGGAGTTCGATTCGCCGAGCGACCTGTTGCAGGCGGCGCGCAAGGCCTACGCCGAGGGCTACCGCCGGCTGGACGCCTATAGTCCTTTTCCCATCGAACAAGTGAGCGAGGCCATCGGTCATCACCGCAGCCGAGTGCCCTTGGTGGTGCTGATCGGAGGCCTGCTGGGAGGCATCGGCGGATACCTGATGCAATACTGGATCTCGGTCCTGAATTATCCCCTCAACGTGGGCGGGCGGCCGCTGAATTCCTGGCCGTCGTTCATCGTCGTGACCTTCGAGATGACGATTCTAGGCGGAGCGCTGTTCGCCGTCTTCGGCATGCTGGCGCTGAACCGGCTTCCCATGCCCTATCACCCGGTGTTCAACGTCGAGCGGTTCGCCTTTGCCAGCAAGGACCGCTTCTTTCTGTGCATCTATGCCGCCGATCCCAGGTTCGATCGCGCGCAGACGGAAAGGTTTCTGCAGAGTTTGAACCCGAAGCAGGTATCGGAGGTGCCGCATTAGGGTGCTTCCCGCCAACGGTTGTCATCCCGAGCGAAGCCCGAGGTCGCGAAGCGGCCGAGTGCGAGTCGAGGGAACTTGCGTTTTTGTCGCGGAAAGCACGAGGTCCCTCGACTTGCGCTTGCTCGCGATGCTCGCTCGCGTTTCGCTCGGGATGACAATCATTTTGCTATTCCTTGCCGGCTGCCGCCAGGACATGCAGAATCAGCCCAGGTACAAGCCGCTGCGGGCGAGCGAATTCTTCCCCGACGGCCGCTCGGCGCGTCCGCTGGTGGCGGGCACAGTCGATCGCGGCCAGATCAATGAAGACCCGGCTTACGTGACTGGCCTGCAGAACTCCCAGGCCGTCCTGACGCTGCCGTTCCCGGCTACATGGCAGGTGCTGGAGCGCGGGCGGGAACGCTTCAATATCTACTGCATGCCCTGTCACGGTGAACTGGGAGACGGTAACGGCCTGGTGGCACAACGGGGGTATTTGCATCCGCCCAGCTTCCACGATGAGCGCCTGCGGCAGGCGCCGGCGGGACATTTCTTTGACGTCATCACCAACGGCCTCGGCGGCATGCCCGACTATGCGCAACAGGTTGCGGTCGACGATCGCTGGAAGATCATCGCCTACATCCGGGCGCTGCAGTTAAGCCAGCATGCGGCTGTTTCCGACGTGCCGGCCGGCATTCGCGACAAGCTGGGGCAGCCGATGCCACCCAGCACCGAAGGCATCACCGGCAAGACGGGTGTGAGAGGCATGGCGCCGCCAGTGCCGCGGCCGCTGCCAGCCGAGACCGGCGTGCCCGAAAAGCCGGAGGTGCAGCGGTGAGCCACGCACCCACAGGGCTCGAGTATCCCCCTCCGCCGGGTCTGGCCCGCATTCAGACGCGGTCGCTGGTGATCGGCGTGGTCTTCCTGGCGGTAGCGGCAATAGCGGCTGTGGTGGGGCACAGTCCGACGCAGTTCTTCCGGTCCTATCTGCTCGGCTTTGCTTGGTGGGTGGGCATGTCGCTGGGCTGCCTGGCGGTGTTGATGATGCAGCACGTGGCCGGTGGACAATGGGGATTCGTCATCCGGCGCCCGCTCGAGGCGGCGGTGCGCATTTTTCCGTTGCTGGCGGTGATGTTCGTGCCCCTGATCTTCGGGATTCCCTATCTCTACGTGTGGGACCATCGCGAACTGGTGCAGCACGACGCCAGCCTGCAACACCAGTTGCAATACCTGCGGGCTCCCTGGTTCATCGCGCGCTCGATCATTTATCTCCTGGTGTGGATTTTGCTGGGCTACCTCCTGAACCGCTGGTCGGCGGCACAGGACGCAAGCGACGATCCCGCGCTGCGGCGCCGGATGTCGCGGCTGAGCGCGCCTGGGCTGGGCATTTACGCCCTGACCGTGAGCTTCGCCTCGATCGACTGGCTGATGTCGTTGAGCCCGCATTGGGGCTCGACCATTTACCCTCTCATTCTGATTGCCGGACAGATCCTGGCGGGGCTGGCGTTCTCGGCCGCTATTTTGTTTCTGCTGGTGCAGCACAAGCCCATGTCCGACGTCGTGCAGGAGAGCCACCTGCACAGCTTGGGCAAAATGATGCTGGCCTTCGTCATGCTTTGGGCGTATTGCTCGTACTCGCAACTGGTGATCATCTGGGCGGGCAACCAGCCCAGCGAGATTTCCTGGTACCTGGGCCGCCTGAATGCGGATTGGAAGTACGTGGGGCTGGCATTGGTGTTGTTCCACTTCGCGGTGCCGTTCGCGCTGCTGCTCTCGCGCGACCTGAAGCGCAATGCGCGCAAGCTGGCGCGCGTAGCCATCCTGCTGGTGCTGATGCGCTACGTCGATCTCCTGTTCTGGATCGCGCCCAACTCGTTGCCGGGTTTCGCGCATGGAGTGCCGTTCCAGTGGATGGACATCGTGGTGCCGATCGGTATCGGCGGCCTGTGGATGGCAGCCTTCGTTCGGGCCCTGCGGCAACGGCCTCTGCTCGCCGTGCACGACCAACGTTTCGAGGAAGTGGTGGGACATGTCGCCGAATCAGCCTGACAACCACCCCAGCAAACCAAAAGCGAGTTTGCTGGGGACCACGGAGATCCACCAAGACAACGCTATTAACCCTGGCGTGAGTTACGAGCCCAGCCAGGCAGACCTGCGCGTGGTGCTGGGGTTCCTGGCGGCGCTGGCATTGGCAACGGTGATAGTCCTGCTGGTGCTATGGGGCATGTTCCGCTACTTCCGGGGCAAGTCGGCGGAGCGGGGTCCGCTGCCCAGCCCGCGTATGTACACCTCGCCACCGAACGTCCCACAGCCGCAACTGCAGCCCGATCCGGTGGCCGATTACAACCTTTACCGCTTGTCCGCCAAGGAGACGCTGGACAGCTACGGCTGGGTGGACCAGCGGGCGGGCATCGCGCGCATACCCATTGATAAAGCCATGGACCTAGTGGTTGAGCGCGGGCTGCCGTGGCACGCGCCCGGGACCGGATCGGCGCCGACAGCCCCGAATCCGAACCTGGCGACGGGACCGATGCCCGGAGCTTCGCGCGGGCAGGAAGACTTGAACAATACAAGGAAGTAGCGATCATGAGGGCCACAATTCGCAATCTTCGTTTCGTGATGGTCGTCGCAGCAGCGATGTTGTTTGCAATCGCGCCGGGGTCGGCGAACGCCCAGTACATGCACGAGCCCCGGCAGGCACTGACGCAGAACACGCCAATTCCCATCCTCCAGCAGGTGGGAATCGACCAGCGTATCGGGCAGCAGCTTCCCCTCGACGTGACATTCCGCGACGAGACCGGAAAGAGTGTTCCCCTGCGCAACTATTTCGGCAAGCGCCCGGTGCTTCTCACGCTGGTCTATTACCAGTGCCCGATGCTTTGTTCCGAAGTGCTGAACGGAGTGGTCGGCGGCCTGCTTCCGCTGAAGCTGAACGTGGGACGCGACTTCGACATCGTGACCATCAGCTTCGATCCGCGGGACACGCCTGCGGTCGCGACCGAAAAGCGCGATACCTATCTCCGGCGCTACGGCCGCGCCGACGCGGATATAGGCTGGCATTTCCTTACCGGCGAGACGCCCGCCATCGAGGCCGTCACCAAGGCCGTCGGGTTTCGCTATGCCTGGGACCCGACAATCCAGCAGTATGCCCACGCCAGCGGAATCATGGTGCTGACGCCGGATGGGCGGCTGTCTCGCTACCTTTACGGCGTCGAATACACGCCCAAGGACCTGCGTCTGGCGCTGGTGGATTCCTCCGAAGGCAAAGTAGGAAATGTTGTGGACCAGGTCATGCTGTACTGCTACCACTACGATCCGGCCACCGGCAAATATGGCGCGGTGGTGACCAACATGCTTCGCCTGGGAGGCGCGCTGACCCTGCTGCTGCTCGGCGGTTTCCTGGCGGCGGCGTGGCGGCGCGAACTGCGCACGAAGACCGTCGGTGCGATGGCGCGCGCGCATAAGTCCGTGGGAAGGACCGGCTGATATGTGGACTGACTTGCCATTGTGGCCGGCCCGGGCGGCGAACTTCGCCGACAAAGTCGACCCGCTCTACTTGTTTCTGGTCGCGGTGACGATCTTCTTTTCGGTCGGCATTTTCCTGACCATCACCGTCTTTGCCATCAAGTACCGGCGTTCCGTCCACCCCAAGGCGGAGCAAATCGAAGGCTCGCTGGCCGTGGAAGCCACCTGGTCGATCATCCCGCTGGGGATCGCGCTGTTTATCTTCGTGTGGAGTGCGTCCGTGTACTTCAGCTATGGCGCCCCGCCCAAGAACTCGCTGCGCATCTACGGCACGGCCAAGCAATGGATGTGGAAGTTCCAGCAGCCGGACGGCCAGCGCGAGATCAACGAGCTGCACGTGCCGGTGGACCGCGATGTCGCGGTCACGCTGATCTCACAGGACGTCATCCACAGCTTCTTCGTGCCCGCCTTCCGGGTGAAGATGGACGTACTGCCCAACCGCTATCGCACGGTGTGGTTCCGTCCCACGCGCCCCGGCACTTATCACCTCTTTTGTGCCGAATATTGCGGTACCTCGCACGCCGGCATGATCGGATGGGTAGTGGTGATGGAACCGCCCGACTACGAGGCCTGGCTGGCATCGGGCGGCGAAGGATCGCTGGCTTCTTCCGGCGAGAAGCTGTTCCGGCACTTCGGTTGCATCAGTTGCCATCGCTCCGACAAAGGGGCGCGAGGTCCCGACTTGGCCAGCCTCTATGGCCGGGAGATTCACTTCCAGGACGGAACCACTGCCATCGCGGATGAGAATTACATCCGCGACCGGATCCTCGGGCCCAGGCCGCCGAATCGACAAGTGGCAGGCTGGCAGCCCATCATGCCGGTTTTCCGGGGACAGGTGAACGAGGACCAGATGTTGGAACTGATCGCTTATGTCAAGTCGCTGCAGCAGAACCCGCTGAACGTGAATCCCAACGCGCCGATTCCGGATGAAGAACAGCGCAAACGCAATCCCCAGGTGGCACCACAGGTGATCCAGCCATGAGCGCACCTTCTGTCGCCATCGAGCCTCGCGAGCACTACCTGAACGTGGACTACGGGATTCGCTCGTGGCTGCTCACCACCGACCACAAGCGTATCGGCGTCCTGTACATGATCTCGATCACGGTCATGTTCTTTATCGGCGGCATCTTCGCCACCCTCATCCGCTTGAATCTGATGACCCCGGCCGGCGACCTGGTGAGCGCCGACACCTACAACAAGCTGTTCACCATGCACGGCATCGTGATGGTTTTCTTTTTTCTCATCCCGTCGGTGCCGGCGGTGATTGGCAACTTCGTGCTGCCCATGATGGTGGGGGCGCGCGACATGGCGTTCCCCAGGATCAACCTGCTGAGCTGGTACCTGTTCGTGATCGGGGCCGCGATCACCCTCTACTCGATCGTGGTCGGCGGTGTCGACACGGGCTGGACCTTCTATACGCCGTTCAGCACCACCTATTCCAATACGTACGTCTTCAGCTCGATCGTGGGCATTCTGTTTTCCGGGTTTTCCTCCATCTTTACCGGGTTGAACTTCATCGCCACCATCCACAAGCTGCGCGCGCCCGGACTGACCTGGCGGCGGATGCAACTGTTTCTGTGGTCCAACTACGCGACCGCGGTCATCATGGTCCTGGGCACGCCGGTGGTGGCCATTGCGCTCATCCTGGTGGCGGTGGAACGCGTGTGGCACATCGGCATCTTCAATCCGGCGCTGGGCGGCGACCCGGTGCTCTTCCAGCACTTGTTCTGGTTCTACTCCCATCCCGCGGTGTACATCATGGTGTTGCCGGCGATGGGGGTGATCAGCGAGGTGGTGACCACCTTCTCGCGCAAACGCGTCTTCGGTTACGAATTCGTGGCCGCAGCCTCGATCGCCATCGCGGTGTTCGGATTCCTGGTATGGGGCCACCACATGTTCGTCGCCGGAATCTCGATCTACTCGGCGCTGGTGTTCTCTGTCATGAGCTATTTGGTGGCGATCCCTTCGGCGGTCAAGGTCTTTAACTGGACCGCCACCTTGTATAAGGGCGCCATCTCCTATCGCACACCCATGCTGTACGCCTTCGGCTTCATCGGGCTGTTCACCATCGGAGGCCTGACCGGGCTGTTTCTGGCGGCGCTGGGCGTCGATATCCATGTCACCGACACCTACTTCGTGGTCGCGCACTTCCACTACATCATGGTGGGCGGCACGGTGATGGCCTACCTGGGCGCCATCCACTACTGGTGGCCCAAGATGTTCGGGCGCATGTATCCGGAGGGATGGGCCAAGCTCTCGGCCGGCATCATCTTCATCGGCTTCAACGTCACGTTTTTCCCGCAGTTTCTGCTGGGCTACCTGGGCATGCCGCGGCGCTATCACGCCTACGCGCCGGAGTTTCAGGTGTTAAACGTGATGTCCACGGCGGGGGCGTCAATCTTGGCGGTGGGATACCTGCTGCCCCTGATCTACCTGATCTGGTCACTGCGCTACGGTGAGATCGCGCCCGCCAATCCCTGGGGCTCGACCGGACTGGAGTGGCAGACCACGTCGCCTCCGCCAACGCACAATTTTGAGGAGACTCCCACTGTGACCGAGGAAGCCTACTCGTACGATAAGCATCCGGAGATGGAATTTGTCGCATAGCACAGAAGCCGCCGCTGTTCATCATGCCGAGTTACAGGCGCCCTATCGCGATCTCGACCAGCAACGTGAGACGGCGACTCTGGGCATGTTCGTCTTCCTGCTCACTGAGCTGATGATGTTCGGCGGACTGTTCTGCGCTTATCTGGTGTACCGCACGCTGTACTTCCCGTCGTTTCTGGAAGCCAGCCGGCACATGGACCTGACCATCGGCGCGGTGAACACTGCCGTGCTGATCTGCAGCAGCCTCACCATGGCGCTGGGCGTCCAGGCCGCGCAACAAGGTCGCCGCAAGACCATCGTGCTGTGCCTGCTCCTCACTCTTTTATTCGGGGGCGCATTCCTGGTGCTGAAGGGCGTGGAGTATCACCATCACTGGGCCGTGCACGAGGTGCCGGGCATCAACTTCGAGGTTTCCTCCAGCGTTCCGCTGGTGGACGTGGGCAAGGTGCAGCTCTTCTTCGTGCTCTACTTCATCATGACCGGACTGCACGCGCTGCACATGCTGATCGGCCTTGGGCTGGTGACGTGGATCACGATCGAGGCTGGCAAGGGGCGCTACACCCCCGAGTATCACAATCCGGTGGAGAACGTCGGCCTTTACTGGCACTTCGTGGATCTCGTCTGGATCTATCTGTTCCCGCTGCTATACCTGATCAGCCGGATGCATCTTTGATATGACTGAACACATTGTTCCCAAGAAGATCTACGTTGCGGTCTGGGCCACGCTGCTGCTCATGACGCTGGTTACCACTCTGGTGGCCTTTGTGGACCTGGGCCGCTTCAACACGGTCGTGGCTCTGTCCATCGCTACGTTCAAAGCGTCACTGGTCGTGCTCTTCTTCATGGGCGCCAAATACAGCCCGCGGCTGACGCGGGTGGCGATCATCTGCGGGATTTTCTTCCTGGCGCTGCTGCTGGCCTTCAGCATGGTCGATTACCTGTCCCGCTTGTGGCCGGCGTAGGTGCACGCTTTTGTAGCGCCGTGCTCTCCCACTCCTGAACGCCAGAGTCGGGCGTTCTGGGGGCCCCGGTCTTGCCGGCTGTCTTGAGGGCATCCTGGCCTCAGGCGGCTCTGCTGGCTTTACGCGTGCGGGCGAGACGCCCGCACGGACAGCCGCTGGGACGGCGGCGCTACTATCCTTTGGCGGCGGTAGCCTGCCCTTCCAGTTTATGGAAGGTCTTGGCCATGCCCTCGATGATGTCCGACTTGCCCTCGCCCTTGATCTCCAGCAGCAGTGGCGGGACTTGCGGAGCGGACCGAAGCAACCCCATGGTCTCTTCCCAGTTCACCGTGCCGTCGCCGGGCCAGAGATGGTCGTCGCTCACGGCGGCGTTATCGTGCACATGAGTCGAGCGGATGAGTGGCTTCAGAAGGTGGAAGGCCGGCTCAACGCCGCCCATGATGTGGGCATGGCCGACGTCGAAGCAAATGCCGACGTCCGTGAAGTGCGCGTGGTGAATGAACTCCACCAGGCGTTCCGGCGTGGACAGCTCGTTAGGAATGTTCTCCAGCAGCACCGTAACCCCGAGCGGCTTGGCGAAGGCCTTCAGGTGCTCGATCGAGGTCATGGCGGCGTCGGCTTTTTTCGGGTCCCAATCTTCCCCGCCTGTGCCCAGGTGCTGCACCAGGAAGCGAAAGGGGATCTGCTCGGCCACCTCGATAGCGCGCTTGATCTCATCCATGCTTTCAATACGAGTACGCTTGTCCAGCGCGGCAATGTTGACCGGCGGCGAGCCCCGGCGTCCCCACTCGTAGTCGCTGTACATGGGCGCGTGGATGGAGTTGAGCGGGATGGCCTTCTCGCGGAACCAGTCGCCAATCTCCCGCACGTGGGAGCGGCGGTTGGCATAATCGAAGTGGCCGCGCGCGCCGAAGATCTCGATGGCCTCAGCGCCGGCGTGAAGCAGGTTGTCCAGCAGCCCGCTGTGCAGGCGCTCGCGGACGTAAACGTGAGTGGAAATGGCTTTCAGCATGTTGAGATCCTAAAAGCAGATTCCTCGCTTCGCTCGGAATGACAAAGACAGGAACTGATTCTAAACTTACCGCATTGGCTTCGTATCAGTTATCGCTGGCACCAAAGTGCTGGCACGACAGAAGCGCTTAACTTCTTGCGCTCACCCAGCGCCGCGCCGCAATTAAGCACCAGATCGCTTCCACGATCCCGAACGGCCAGGCCCCCTGCAGAAAGCCGTAAACGGAGCCCAATGCGCAGGAGAAGGCGAACCCCAGAACGAACCAATGACTGCGGCGTTCCAGGGCGTAGCAGACCACCATCGCCGTCACCGCGAATAGTCCAAAGAGGCTGAGAGGGTTCAATCGGCCGATTCCTCGCTTCTCGCCAAGCCTATGCTCCTGAGTAGCTGCGGGCTTCGCCCAGGGTGACGGTTGCCTCCATGCGGTTCTTGCCGCGGAAGAAGGTGACCTTGACCTTGTCGCCGCTGTGGTGCTGGTTCATGACGTGGGCGATGTCCTGCTGGTCTTCGATGTCCTGATCGTCAATGCGAACGATCAAGTCGCCGCCAACCATGATGGGCGTGTTGCCAAGGAAGGCTTTCTCAGATCCGCCGCGCAATCCAGCACGATCCGCCGGACCACCGGGAATTACCGACAGGATGAGCACGCCGTAGTCGGCGGGAAGACCGAGCTGTGCGGCCAGCTCCGGCCCGATCGGCAGCGAGCGTATACCCAACACCGGACGCCGCACCTGACCGTACTGCACCAGATCGTTGATGACCGCCTTGGCCGCGTTGATGGGGATGGCGAAGCCAATGCCGGCGCTCTGCCCGACCGAGCTGAGGATCAGGGTATTGATGCCGATCACCTCGCCGTGGGAATTCAGCAGCGGTCCGCCGGAGTTGCCGGGATTGATGGGAGCGTCAGTCTGGATGGCTTCGTCGATAATGGCGCCGCCTTCGGGCTCGCGCACCGAACGGATCGAGCTGACGATGCCGCGCGTCATGGTGCCGTTCAGGCCGAAGGGATTACCGATGGCGAAAACCTTCTGGCCCACCTGCAATCCGCGCGAGTCGCCCAGGACTGCGGGCGTCAGCTCGCCCGGGGCCTTGATCTGGATGACCGCCAGGTCGTGCGACTTATCAAGCCCAACGATCTCCGCGGAGTATTTCTTGCGGTTCGAGAGCGTCACTTCCAGACGGCGAGGGTTGTCGCCGATAACGTGCTGGTTGGTCAGGATGTGGCCTTGCTTATCGATGATGAACCCGGAGCCCTGGCCCTGCTGCGGCACCAGGCCGTAAAAGAAGTCGAAGCCCACGGTGGTCGAAGTGATGTTCACCACCGCAGGGAGCGCCTTCTTGTAGACAGCAATGTTCTCCTGCTCTTCAGGATCGAAGCTCTGCGGCGCGGCAGCCTCGGTGATGTCCACCTGAGTCGGGCGTGTAACCCAACTCGTGGATTCGGGGCTCGCCGGCGCGCGGCGATAGGTGGTGAAGTAATAGAAGGCGCCCGCGATCAGGAAGGCAAAAAGAATGGGACGAATCGATCTCATGGGCTTACTTAGATGTTAACTTCTTCGCCGCGGATCGCCGCAACTCCATCATCAGCGTGTCCACCTTGGCTTCCAGTTCGTCGAGAGGGCCGGAATTATCGATGACGTAATCGGCAACCCGGACTTTTTCTTCGTCCGGGAGCTGGGCGGCCATGCGGCGCGTCACCTCGCGCTCCGCCGCAGCAAGATCCAGGTTGTGCCGGCGCGCGAAGCGCTCAATCTTCTGCGGCAGCGTGCAGGTAACTACTACCAGCTTATCGAAGCGTTTGCCCACACCGGCCTCCAGCATCAGCGCCGCCTCGACCACGGTGATCCCGTCAGGATCCTTCGCGGCCATTTCCTTCATCCACGCATCCTGGTGGGCGATCACCGCCGGATGGACGATCTGGTTCAGTTCTTTGATGCGACCGGAACCGAAGGCGATTTCGGCCAGCTTCTTGCGGTCAATGGCGCCATCGATGCCGACAATATCGGGACCGAAGTGCCGGACAACTTCGTAGTAGACGGGCTTGCCCGGCCCCATGAGCTGGTGAGCGATCTTGTCGGCCAGCACCACGTGCGCGCCACGCTGCGCCAGCATCTGGGCCACCGTGGTCTTGCCGCAGGAGACACCCCCGGTCAGCCCGACCCGCAGCACCTAGCCTCGCCCCGCCATAGCCGGACTGAGGAGGCGCGCACCACGACGAAGCTTGGCGGCCTTCAGCGTGTTGGCCATCAGCATGGCAATGGTCAGCGGCCCTACGCCGCCCGGCACCGGCGTAAGTGCGCCGGCCACTTCGGCCACTTCCGGGTGCACGTCGCCAATCAGCGTGTAGCCATTCTTAACGAACGCCTGCTCGCGTTTTTCGTTGCCCTTGAAGTATTTGTCGAACTCCTCGCGGGTGGTGATCTTGTTCATGCCAACGTCGATCACGGTGGCGCCCGGCTTGACGAAGTCGCGAGTCACGAAGCCGGTGCGACCCATGGCCGCGACAAGGATGTCGGCGCGGCGACAGACACCGGGCAGGTCGCGCGTCTTCGAATGGCAGATGGTCACGGTAGCATTGGAGTTGGTCAGCAGCATGGCCATGGGTTTGCCGACGATGTCGCTGCGGCCGACCACCACGGCTTCGGCGCCCTGGATGGCGATGTTGTAGCGGCGCAGCATCTCCATGATGCCGACCGGCGTGCAGGGTGCAAGGCCGGGACGCTGCGTGGAAAGGAAGCCGACGTTCATGGGATGGAAGCCGTCCACGTCTTTTTCCGGCAACACCGCCAGCAGCACCTTCTTGGAATCGACGTGCGGCGGCAGCGGCAGTTGCACCAGAATGCCATCGATCTCGTCGCGTCCGTTCAGGTCGTACACCAGTTCCAGCAGCTCTTCCGTGCTGGCCGATTCGGAGGGCGTGATTTTTTCGCTGTAGAGGCCCAGCGCCTCGCAGGTCTGCACCTTACTGCGAACGTAGATCTCCGAGGCCGGATTGTTGCCCACCAGCACGGCGGCGAGTCCGGGACGCAGCCCGCTGTCGCGCAATTGGCGGACTTCCTCCGCCACTTCGTTCTTGATCTCATTGCCGATTTTGACGCCGTCAAGCAGTATCGCTGCCATGAGTACCTCAAAGTAAGGAGATGAAAGCCGAGACCTATCTTAAACGCCCGGCCGGTGAGATGTCAGAGATTTGTTGCGCTGGCGACCACCGAAAATTCGCCGCGCGATGCCGCAAGGGCCTACAATATTTCCGGTCGAAGGGCGGCTCGCGATGATTGCCAAGGAGATCCTCGAAATTCTAGTCTGCCCGGTGTGCAAGAAGCCCGTAGTGCCCAGCGCCGCGCAGGACTCGCTCAAGTGCCCGCAGTGCCGACGCGTTTATCCGGTGCGCGACGATATTCCCATCATGCTGGTGGACGAGGCGAGGGTGGATGAGCCGTGAAGGGCAGTTGTCAGTTGCCAGTATTCAGTTGTCAGAGGCAAGCGGCGCAGAGCAGCCACGCCTGGCCTGGTGGCCGGAACGGCAACTGACAACTGGCAACTGACAACTGACACCTAAGGCTTCAGACTAGCCAGTCGGGTTGCGGCCTCTTGTGCTGCCGGGGTGTTGGGATCGTCTTTCTGGATCTGGGTATAGATCTTGGCGGCTTCTTCGGGCTGCTTCTGCTGGTAAAGCGATGCCAGTTCCAGTTGCGCTGTGCTCCTGGGCACCGTGGAGGTGGAATGCGCGGCCAACTCCTGGTAGAGCTTGATAGCATCCCCATCCTTGTTCTCAGCGCGATACACCGACGCCAGCGCAAACTTTCCTAAGGCGGCGAGGCTCCCGTTGCGGGAGCCGGCCACCTGCGTGAGAATTTTTTCGGCGTCGGTGTTATCGCCCATGTCGAACGCGGTCACGCCCACGAAGTAGCGGGCGAACTCGGCGGCGCGCGTGTGCGGGTATTTGTCCTCCACCCGCTGGAAGGCTTTGCGGGCGGCCTCCGCTCGCTCCTTGGCCGAGGTAAAGCTCGTGTACTCCTGTTTGGGAGCATTGGCCGGACGCAGGGGCGCGCTGTAGAGGCGCAGCGCGGCGCCGATCTCCGCACTCGCAGCCTGGTCGCGCTGGCTGTAGTAAAGCCAGCCGCCAGCCAGAACGACCACGGCGATCACGGCCACGATCGCGACGGTGACAATCTTCTTCTGGTGCTCGACCGCCCAGGAAACCTGCTCGGCTACGGTCTCGGCGAACTTGTCCTGCTTGAGTTGCTGTCGTGTGTAGGCCACGAAAACCCTTACGGAAGTTGAGAGAAGGACTCTATGCGGAGTCTAACAGCGGCAATTCGGAAGCGTCAAACGCGCAACCACTGCGCTAGATGCTGCTCTCTTCCAGCAATCCCTGCTCGACCTTTTCCTGGCAGTTAATGCAATAGCGGGTCCAGGGGACGGCTTCCAGGCGCTTGGCGTTGAGTTCGTTGCCGCAGTTGACGCACTCGCCGTAGCTGCCTTCGCGGATGCGATTCAGCGCTTCCTCCACCAACTGCAGGAGCTGGCGGTCATTGTTGCTCTGGTGGAACAGAAACTCCTTGGTGTAGGAGTTGGCGGCCTTGTCGGCGATGTCCTGCGCGGCCTGCTCGTCGGCGGCGCGGCCGTCCTGGACATTGCGCGACACCAGACGCCGCAGATCGTGCTGCCGCGCCTCCAGCCGCTTCTTGAATTGTTCCAGCCGCTTCTTTTCCATGCGATGCCCGGCCGCGCCAGTTCCCTCCGGCGGCCGTTCTCCCTCAGCCAAACTAAAGATGATATGCGTGGGTCAGAAGTATCGTCAACTGCTCCAGGGGCGCAGCATTCCCAATGTGGCCTGGCAAGAGAAATTCCCCGGCCTCCTGACAGGAGGCCGGGGAACGATGCAGTGGAAGCGCGGCTCAGGCGCTGCGCAGTTTTCCAGGCATGAAATGATAGGGCGGCCAAGGCCCGCTGATGGCCAGCTCGCAGTCCTTCAACTGCCGCGCCGCCGTGCTGTAGCGGCTCTGGTACTTCTGCACCGAATTGCCGTCGATGAGGTGGGCGATATCGATGAGCATGCCGCCGGAATCCACCTTCTTGCAGCAGACGTCGGCTTCCAGAGGATTGAACAGCTTGTGTACTTGCACCGAGAGCGCCCGCGCGCGGGTTTGCCGCTCGCGCTGCTTGGCGGCTTTCTCTCGCAGCTTGGTCAGGTACTCGCTGCCGGCCGTGGCGGGCAATTCCACGTCTACGAAAGCCTCGCGCAGCGAACCATCCTTGACCAGCAATTTGAGGTGCATTTCCGCCTTGCCGCGCAGCCGCGACACGGTGGCCATGAAGGCACGGCGGTTGGCACGGACGGCCCGGCGCATGGCCTCATCGGTGTCGAATACGGTGCCGAAGCGAAAGGGGAGCACGGTAGTGTTGCGGAAGCATTCGCTCACCACCCGGGCGTGGTCGAGAATGGCCCTTTGGTCCAGCGGTCCCCCTCGTTCGTACTCGCTGACAATGACGGCGAAATCGCCGCTGGGATACCCGAACACCTGGGCTCCGTTGACGCCTTTGAGATTCTCAACGGGAAACGGCCGGCGCGCGCGTGTCCCATTTTGGAAGGCTTGCTGCTCAGTGATGCAGTATGCGTACCACGCCATGTCATTAGCTCCCTGTGGGGACCGGCGCGCAACGACACCGCGCCAGGCGTCTAAAGTACACGGGCCGACTTGTTGTAAGAGACGGGCTAGCTGGTACGAAGAGAAACCCGGAACCTGGGTTAGTTTCGGGCTTCGTCCGTATCCTAGCCCAGCCCAGCGGGAAATAGCAACTGTTTTGAGGCAGGGCGTGGAATCTTTTTGAACAATAGCCCTGAAAGCTGTGCAACCGGTCAGGCCGGGCCCACCAATCTCAGCGTGGGCGGGGGCGCGATGGACGAAAAGCCCGCCATGTCCCTTAGGCGTAGATGCCTCGTTGCCGGATAGTGAACGCTACGCGATCAATCGCCAGCATATACGCCGCGATACGGTTGTTCACGTTGTGAGTATCGGCGTAGCGGACCACGTCCTCGAAGGAGGAGCGCATGATGTGCTCGAGCTGCTCGATCACCACTGACTCCTTCCAGAAGTAGCCTTGCCGGTCCTGCACCCACTCGAAATAGCTGGCGGTGACGCCGCCGGCATTGGCCAGGATGTCGGGGATGACGAAGACCTTCTTCTCCGCCAGGATGTCGTCGGCTGCCGCGGTAGTGGGCCCATTGGCACCCTCGCACAAGATCCTGGCCTGCACTTTATAGGCGTTGTGGCTGGTAATGACGTTCTCGATGGCTGCGGGAATGAGCACGTCGCAATCGGTGACCAGCAGGTCGGCGGGATCGTGCGGGTCGGCGCCGGGGAACCCGTGGATGGTGCCGTTGCGCTGCCGGTATTCCGACAAGGCGTCCAGGTCGATGCCGTTCTTGTTGTAGAGCCCGCCGTCGACCTCGGCGATGCCGACGATCTTGTATCCCTGCTCGTACATCAGGCGCGCAGCGTTGGAGCCAACGTTGCCGAACCCCTGCACGATGACGCGGGTCTCATCGCGGTTCAGGCCCAGCTTCTTCAGCGCCTCGTCGCAGACCACCATGAGGCCGCGGCCGGTGGCCTCACGCCGTCCGCGGGAGCCGCCCATGTTGAGCGGCTTGCCGGTGACTACGGCCGTGACCGTCTGCCGCATGTGCATGGAGTAGGTGTCCATCATCCACGCCATGATCTGCTCGTTGGTGTTCACGTCCGGCGCGGGAACGTCCTTCTCCGGGCCGATGAACTCGATGAGCTCCGCGGTGTAGCGCCGCGTGATGCGCTCCAGTTCTCCCATGGAAAGCTTGTGCGGGTCGCAGATGACTCCGCCTTTAGCCCCACCGAACGGGATGTTGACCACGGCGCACTTCCACGTCATCCAGCTCGCCAACGCGCGCACTTCGTCGAGGGTAACGTCGGGAGCATAGCGAACGCCGCCCTTGGCCGGACCACGCGCGATCGAGTGCTGCACGCGGTAGCCGGTAAACACCTCGAGGCTGCCGTTGTCCATGGCCACGGGAATATGCACGATGATCTCGCGGTTGGGATAGCGCAGGATCTTCCACAGACCTTCGTCGAGGTTGAGCTTGCGGGCGGCCAGGTCAAAGCGCGCCGCCTGCGACTCCCAGGGATTGGATTCCTTCTCCAGGGCGATGGTAGACATAGTGGACTCCTGCGATTGAGGCATGAAAAAAGGGGCACGGGACGTGCCCTTGCTTCGTTGGGCAAGTATAGGTAGGCGGCAACCGGGAAGGCAAGCCGCGGATATGGTTCGGAGGTTCTTTATGCCGGCAACTGACCACAACCGAGCCGCTCGTCAGTTTCAGGCAGATTACAGCGTACAATCAGCAGCATTCATGGGAGGCCGCCATGCTACGCTGGATCATCATGCTTGCGTATCTCATGCTCTGCATCCCGAGCACGAATGCCAAAGATAAGCCAGAAGGACGCATTGGAGATTTGCTGATAACCGCAACCGGAGTTCAGGAGACGAATACGTATGAGACACTTGCGGGAGACCACCTCCCTACTAAGCCGGGATTTCACACTGTTCTAATCGCACTCGCGATCAGGAATGTCGGCAAGTATTCAGTATGTGCGAACTTGGGGGCTACGCTCGAAGGCACATTGGGTCTCGAAAGTAAGGGTTGGGCGCATTTTAAGGACAACATGCGTGTGGCTTACATCAATCAGCTCTTACCGGGAGAAACGCTTACGGGATGGTTCGAGTTCCCGGATATACGAGATGAAATTCGTCCAGTGAAATTCCGCATTCACCAACACGACTCAAATCAGGGATGCGGCATGACACGGACTATCGGGTATCGGAATGAAATCACCATCAAACTTGCTAACGTCCCACAGCCTGAGTCAGCGGGCAGATGATTTATGTCGTTCTGGAAACGGTTTTTCGGCAGCCCGAGCACGCACCACACGCACAAAAGAAAACAGCAGCCGACTGACCTGCGCCCCATTCTTAGCCCAGGGATCGCCCCCTTCTTGCTCCAGGGATAATGAGGCTTTCTCCGTGTTTTGTTCGCTCCGCTGCTGTTGCGTAGCGGTGATGGGGGCATACTGAAAAATGGCCGCTGGGTGGGTACATGAGGTGTTGGACCTGATCGCCTTCGGACGAATCTATCGCGCGGTCCATCAAAGAAAAGACGCGTACGCCCAACAAGCTCCGGGACGACGCCACCGCGACGTGGGGCACGACTGGTATCAACAGTGTGGAAAGCTTTGGACCTCCTCCGATCCCTTTCCAAGGTGCTTAAAGGACCAAGTCTCGACAATAGGACGGACCAAAGGCCCCGATGCCGCGGAAGAGAGAATGGTCTCAGATGCTCATGATTTCCTGGATCGTAAATGGGATGAACTTGCTCCAATGCAGCGGCGGTATTGGGAAGGCTTCTTCGCCTGGCTCCTTTACCGTCCAGACCTCCTCGAAACTTGGGCCGGTGTAGATGTCGCGCGGGGCCGAATACTGCGTGTCATCGATGGCGAGCAAACCTGGGAAACCTCTCCTGAAACGGGCTACGAATACCGCGAACTCCGGAGGCGAGTTTCACGACACCAAAAGAACAGGCTCCGCGACGTGTTGGCGGAATATGGGTAGCAATCATCGGAGTTAGCCGCCTGCCACGGCCTGGCAAGTCGGCTGCTGAAAAATGACCACAGTGGGGCGCTAAAGTTGAATCTCCATGCCCTCGGCAGCGGCGCGCACCTTGGGATAATAATTCCGCGCCACCTGCACGATGGAGTCGATGCAGGCATCGTCGTGGTCGGGATCGTGGTGGAACAGCACCAGCTCTTTGGCGCCGCTTTCCATCACGATATTCACGGCCTCGCGCCAGTGGCTGTGTCCCCAACCACGCTTCTTGGCCTCGTACTCTTCGGGGAGGTACTGCGCGTCGTAGATGAGCACGTCAGCCCCTTCGGCCAACTGGCGCACACTCTTATCGAACTGCGCGTCGCCAGGCTCGTTGTCCGTGGCGTAGACCAGGACCTTGTCGTCGGTCTCGAGGCGAAAGCCGAGGCAGCCCTGGGGATGGTTCAGCCACTTAGACTGGATGACGCAGTCGTCGAAGGCGATACGGTCTTCCTCGATGTCATAGAAGTGGCGTTTGGCCGCCATCTCCGCCATGTCCACCGGGAAGTACGGCTCCGACATCTGGTCCTCGAGGGCGTGCTGGAGCCCGCGTGCACGGTTGGAGGAATGAAAATAAAAGAAGCTGTCGTGCTTCTCGTAGAGCGGGGTAAAGAACGGGATGCCCTGGATGTGGTCCCAATGGAAGTGCGAGAGGAAGACGTGGGCGGAGATCGGACGATCGGCGAACTCGCGCTGCAGGTGCTTACCCAGATTGCGGAAGCCGGTGCCGCAATCGAACACATAGATGTGTCCGTTGATGCGCACCTCCACGCACGAGGTGTTGCCGCCGTAGCGCAGGTTCTCCGCCTGGGGAGTGGGAGTTGAGCCCCGCACGCCCCAGAATCTGACCAGCATCGTCATCCGTGACCCGCAAATTCTGCCAGAGCTTGGCCCCACTCGCATCTACAGGGAGAGTATCACCTGCGGAGGCCGCAGTATACGCGGGCGCCCCGCCAAGTCAATTGTTCCTGGCTGGGTGATTGTCCCCGGAACCGAGCACGGGCTGCAATAACCATTGGTGTACTGGACCACGACGATTGGTAATCGAACCAATCGCCCTTAGCTTTTGGCTCTTGGCTGTTGGCCAAGAGCTAGCAGCCATGAGCCAAGAGCGAACGGGGCCGTATAATCAAGAGATTCGCCATGGTCCGCCCTGATTACAAAGAATTCTCGCGCCTGGCGCGGGAAGCGACCCTGATCCCAGTGACCAAGTCGGTCACCGCCGACCTGCAAACCCCGGTGTCGGCCTTCCTGGCCGTCGCCGGCCGGGAGCGGCGGGCTTTCCTGTTGGAATCGGTGGAAGGTGGGGAAAAGATCGGCCGCTACACCTTCCTGGGAGCGCGTCCGTACATGGTGGTCTCGGCGCGCGAGCGGCAGGTCACTGTTGAGCGCGGCAAACGACGGCAGCAGTTCAACGGAAACATCTTCGAAGTATTGCGCGATCTCCTGGGACGGCACCGGCCGGCGCTGCTAGAAGGATTGCCGCCCTTCACCTCGGGCGCGGTCGGGTTCTTCGCCTACGACGTAGTGCGCCAATTGGAGAAGCTGCCTTCCAAGGCCCGGGTCGATACCCGCCCGCCCGATTGCGTGATGATGTTCTTCGACCGGTTGCTGGCCTTCGACCACCTGCGGCACCAGATTCACCTGATCGCCGGCGCCGACCTGACCCAAGAATCTCCACGCGCGGCCTATGATCGGGCGGTGCGTGACCTCGCAGATTTGGAGAAGCGGCTGGCAGCGGGTGTCCGTCCGCGCAATGGGCGAGGGCTGCGAAAGACGGGGCCACTCAAGATTAAGCCGGTTACCAGCCGACAGCAGTACCTGGAGAGCGTGCGCCGGGCCAAGGAATACATCGCTGCCGGAGACATCTTCCAGGTGGTGCTTTCTCAGCGCTTCGACTTCGAGCCCGAGGCGGAGCCATTCAACATCTATCGCGCGCTACGCACGGTCAATCCGTCTCCATATCTTTATTTCCTGCGGCTCGACGATACCCACATCCTCGGTTCTTCGCCGGAGATGCTCGTGCGCGTGAACGGACGGCGTCTCGAGTACCGGCCCATCGCGGGCACGCGTCCGCGGGGCGCCAACGACGCGGAAGACAAGCGCCTCGAAGATGAGCTGCGCCAGGACGAAAAGGAGCGGGCCGAACACGTCATGCTGGTGGACCTGGGACGCAACGACGTGGGCCGGGTGAGCGAGTATGGGTCGGTGAAGGTGCGCGACCTGATGTACGTCGAGCGCTACAGCCATGTCATGCACCTGGTTTCGGCCATCGAAGGCTGCCTGCATTCTGAACTCAGCGCGCTGGACGCGTTCGCCGCCTGCTTCCCCGCCGGCACCCTGACCGGCGCGCCCAAGGTGCGGGCCATGGAGATCATCGAGGAACTTGAACCGGTGCGTCGCGGCGTGTACGGCGGTTCCGTCCTATATGCCGACTTCGCCGGAAACCTGGATTCGTGTATCGCAATTCGTACCATGGTGATGGAGAAGAAGCGTGCTTCGGTACAGGCAGGCGCCGGCATCGTCGCGGATTCGGATCCATCGCGCGAGCATGAGGAATGCGTGAATAAGGCGAAAGCAGTGCTGCGGGCGGTGGAGTTGGCGAGAAGGGGCTTGTAGTCAACTAGGAACGTGGTTTTTGTCTTAGACAATTACGACTCCTTCACCTACAACCTCGTCCAGTATCTGGGAGATCTGGGCGAGGAGGTCGTGGTACGCCGTAACGACCAGGTCTCGGTCGGGGAGATCGAGGCTATGCACCCGGCGCGCATCGTGCTGTCGCCCGGGCCTTGTACGCCGCAGGAGGCGGGTATCAGCATCGAGTTGATCCGGCACTTCGCCGGCAAGCTGCCGATCCTCGGAGTGTGCCTGGGACATCAGGCGATTGGGGCTGCCTTCGGCGGCAACATCGTTCGCGCCAGGAACCTGATGCATGGCAAGACCAGCCAGGTGGAGCACGACGGCCGCACCATCTTTCAGGGAGTGCCTTCTCCCATCACCTGCACGCGCTATCATTCGCTGATCGTGGAGGAAGCATCGCTTCCGCCGGTGCTGCAGATCACGGCACGCGCCACGGAATGTGATGGGTCCACGGTGATCATGGGGGTGCGCCACCGCCAGGCTGCGATCGAGGGAGTGCAATTTCATCCTGAAAGCGTGCTCACCCAATCGGGCAAACAGATAGTGGCAAATTTTCTGCAGCTATGACTGCGGTGTACCGGCTGGTTACCGAAGGACTAAGTGAGTCTCCGCGTACTTCAAAAAGCTTGACACTTTCGCTGCTCGGGGTGATGCTAGCGGGCGCTCGAACTGCGGGCCAAGGACGGGCCATGTCCCAACCACAACAGGAAAAGCGGGCCACGCGGCGCTTCTCCCTGCGGCTGCCCGTCTCCATCCGCTTCACCAACGGCGGGATCCAGGAGTTCTCCGCTGAAACCCGTGACGTCAGCGCCCGCGGGGTGTTCTTCTACATCGACAAGAGACTCTCCGAAGGTTCCAACATCGAGTTCACGCTTACGCTGCCTCCAGAAATCACGCTGACCGAGAGCATCCGCGTCCGCTGCAAGGGGCGCGTGGTGCGAGTAGAGGAGTCGAAGGAGGAACGCGTCGGCGTGGGCGCCATCATCGACCAGTACGACTTTGTCGCCGAGGGCTAGCCCTCCCTGGGCTTCCCTGGGATGGTAAGATTTCCCTACCCGCAGTCCGTTGTATGTTCTTCCGCCGCCTAGCCCGTGTGATTCTGTTCGCTCTTCCACTTTTTCCGGTGGGGACGCTGGCTTACGCCCAAGCGCCGCTCGGGGACGTCTACTCTTCGGACGCGACGGTGAAGAGTGCGGTTGCGCTTTCGGCGGCGAGCACGCGGGTGATCAGCGGTTCATCGGTGAAGGCGGGACTGACAAACGCCAGTGTGCGGCTGATCCGCGGCGGCGAGGTGCGCGTTTGCCAGGGCAGCAGCGTCTCCTTCACCGCCTCCGTCAACGGATCGCAAATCATGCTGGGAATGAGTTCCGGGACGATCGAGCTGCATTATCCGCTGGCCAATTCCCGCGACACCATCATGACGCCGGATTTCGAGTTGGCAGTGGGCGGCTCTGGCGTGTTCCACCTAGCCGTGAGTGTCGACCAGGGCGGCAATACCTGCGTACAGTCGCTGCACGGCAACACCGGTTCGGTGACGGTCTCGGAGCTGATGGGCGACGGCAGCTACACCATGAAGCCGGGACAGGAGCTCATCTTCCGCGCCGGTCATGCCAGCAACCCGGGTCCGGTGGTGGGGAATTGCGGCTGTCCGGCGACAGTGCTGGTGGAGCGCGCAGCCACGCAGCCGCCGAGGCCGGTCACCGCCCCAGCGGCGGAGCCGCCGCCCCCGGTGGCCGCCTTGATCGAATCCTCTCCCCGGAGCGCGAACGTGACCGCGCCGCCCCCTGCCGTGCAGCCCGGTAGCATCCACGTGCAGGTGGAGGCGCCATTCGTGTTCCGGGCTTCGGAGCCGCCGCCAGCGCCGAATGCGCCCATCGACCTGGCGGAGATACGGCTTTCAACGCTGCCGGTCCTCAGTTCGGCGGAGGTCCAGCCCCCGCCGCAGGAACTGGCCCAGACTGCTGCTCCGGAGGCCGGGCAACCGAAAAAGAAGAAACGGCACGGTCTGTGGGGCTTTCTGGCTTCGATCTTCAAAGGCTGACCTGGTGCGATTCCCGTTTCCAGACACGGTTTTTGCGCGATAATATGGGCAGCAACTCGAGTCCCCCAGGATCCTTGCCTAGCGTCGAGAATTGGAGAAAGCCGTGCCCGTTCCTGATGGAAGCAATCATCTGGCGCCCGCAGGGTCGGCGGGTGTTCTACCGACACTGTTCGGCGAGGGTTATGGCAACTACCGGGTGCGGCGGGAGACGTTCGTCATCTCGTTTTTCCTGCACGTGGTGACTGCGGTGGCGATTGTTATGTCCAGCAGCTACCTTTATAGCCACCGTCAGGAGATCAAGCAGCAGGTCACCGGGATCGTCACCGACATCAGCCCTTACATCCTGCCGCCCGCGGCCAGCAGGGCTGGAGGTGGTGGTGGTGGTGGCGACCGCGACAAACTTCCAGCGCCCAAAGGTGCGCTACCCAAGGCCTCGCGAGAGCAGATCACGCCTCCCGCAGTGGTAATCCGCAACGAGGCGCCCAAACTGGCGGTTGATCCCTCGGTGGTGGTGCCGCCGAACATTCCTCTACCTCACACGGGGCCGTTGGGTGACCCGCTTTCGGCGGTCCTGGGCCCGCCCTCGAACGGTCCTGGTTCGGGCGGGGGCATTGGCAGCGGGAGTGGGGGAGGAGTTGGTTCGGGACGCGGACCTGGCGTCGGACCGGGCTGGGGTGGCGGGATGGGCGGTGGCCCCTATCGCGTGGGCGGTGGAGTCAGCGCGCCCAAACCTCTTTATACGCCCGATCCAGAGTATTCCGAAGAAGCCCGCAAAGCCAAGTACCAGGGCGTGGTAGTGTTGTGGCTGGTGATCGGACCCGACGGGCGTCCGCGCGAGATCAAGATAGCGCGGCCGTTGGGCATGGGATTGGATCAGAAAGCCGTGGAGGCTGTCCGCACCTGGCGCTTCGACCCCGCCAGGAAAGATGGCCAACCCGTGGCCGTTCAGATGAACGTCGAAGTGAGTTTCCGGCTCTACTAGCGAGTTTGCTGCGTCCAGAACTTCTCCTTTATATTCCTAAGCGCTGGCCATGTACGAAGATTTCTATGTCACCGAGCGCTGGTCGGGCAAGCAGGTCCACTGCATCTACGATGCCCTGGTCGTAGCCATCTCCACCCGGCACGCCGACGCTGTGGACATCAAATTCCTGGTTGAGGGACAACCCGTGTGGATCGCGCTTCCCCATCCCGCCTGGGTGGAGTACAAGCAGCGCACCGGCAAGAGCATTAACGATCCTCTGGCAGTGCAGATTGCCGGGCACTATCTGAAGCAAGCCCTCGAAGCGGGCATGGAGTCGGGCCGCGAGATCCATCCGCTGAGCGTGGCGGAGACTCTCGCCCATCTCGATGCGGTGATGCAGGAGTCCGCCGCCACCGCCGGCGGGTGATGCCCTAGGCGGGTGCATTGCACGGCGGGGGCAAACCTCGCTATACTGAAAAGCAATGTCTGGTGTTTCCCGATGTTTCTGGCCGGAAATGCCGGAGTAGGAGGGCGGTCTTCAGCAGTAGTGAGCTAAGCCGGGCCAACGGCCACGGAATCTCCGGCGATACGCGCAGCACGGGGCCGAGAGGCCGAGAGCGCGTAGTGGCGTTTTTCGACCTAGCCGCGCGGAGTCTATTTGCCACCCTTTTGCCCTCTGATTGCCGTCTCTGCCGGGCCCCGCTGACCAGGATTTCGCGACTTCCGGTTTGCGACGATTGCCTCAACCATATGGGGCCCATGCGGGGCCGGGTTTGTGCGCTTTGCGGAGAGCGGCTCGTCACGCCGTATGCGGAAGCGCAGCCCATCTGCGGCGAGTGCCGCAACGACGCTCCGCCATTCGCGCGCGCGATGGCCTATGGCAGCTATGACGGCGGCCTGCGCGAGCTGATCCACCTGCTGAAGTACGGCCGGGTGCGCCCCGCCGCCGGCGTCCTGGGACGCATGCTCGCCGCAGTGATCCAGGGGTTCGGGAGCGAATTCATATCAGCGGTTGTGGTGCCGGTGCCGTTGCACGGCAGCAAGCTGCGCCAGCGCGGCTTCAACCAGGCGGAAGAGATCGCGCGCGCCGCGCTGAAGACCCTGAACCGCAGTGAACTGAGGTTCGCGAGCCGCGTCCTAATCCGCAGGCGCGCGACCGAGAGTCAGACCGGGCTCAGCGACCACCAGCGACAGCAAAACGTGCGCGGCGCCTTTGTGGTGGCCTCGCCGGGAGAGATCGCGGGCGAGGACGTGCTGCTTGTCGACGACGTGTTTACCACTGGCGCCACAGTGACGGAGTGCGCGCGGGTGCTGCGCCGCGCAGGGGCGGATCGCGTCTTCGTGGCAACCGTGGCGCGAGTGCTCAAGGCCGAGGCCACTTGGGCCACGCCGGAAGACATCAAAGAAGCCAGGGCTTTGAAAGCATATGCATAGGCACGATCCCAATCCCGGTCGCATGGGCGGGCTGCAGCCTGTTGTGCTGCACGACGCCGGCAACGGCCACAATCCGATGCACGCGCCCGTGCTGGTGCTGAATGCTTCCTACGAGCCCATCAACGTGTGCGCCGCGCGGCGGGCCATCGTGCTGGTGCTCAAGGGCGTGGCCATGACCGAGGAGGAGAACGGACACTTCCTGCACTCGGCGCGGCTGGCCATCCGTGTGCCCTCGGTGATCCGGCTGCTAGAGTACCGCCGTATTCCCCATCAGACGCGTGCCCTGTCGCGCAAGAACCTGCTGTTGCGCGACCGCAACACCTGCCAGTATTGCGGCGAGCTGCTGCCCTCGAGCGAACTGACGCTCGATCATGTGGTGCCGCGCTCTCGCGGAGGTCTCTCGACCTGGGAGAACCTGGTGGCCTGCTGCCATGCCTGCAACCGGCAGAAGGGCGATCGCATGCCCGCCGAGGCCGACATGAAACTGCTGCGCGAGCCGCGCGCCTTCAATCTCCATACCAGCCGCCATATCATGCGGCTGATCGGCCGCTCCGACGCCAAGTGGCGGAAGTATCTGTTCTACTAGCACTCAGCAGTCAGCACTCAGCATTCTGCGAAAACCCACGTGATGCAGTCGTCGTCCCAGAGAGATGATTCGGGAGACACGGACTTGGAGTCTTCGGCAACGTGCTGTTTGGCTGAATGCTGATTGCTGAGTGCTGCTACTTCGGCTGCTGCTGGCCGTCTTGCCCACCTTTGCCCGATTGCGGGGCAGGCGGGAGCTCCTGGCCTTGGTAGGTGATACGCACTTTGGAGCCGAAGCGCTTGTAATTGGTGTATTTGATGGTCTCGCGGATACGCACGTCGCCGGTCGAGAAGTGCAGGGTGTCGTCGGCGCGCGTGAACGTGGGGAACCAATACTGCCCGTCAACCTGCTCGCGCCAGGTGGTGAACGCCGGGAACAGGTTCTCCTGGCCGGCCTTAACTCGCTTTCCGTGGGTGTTGCCGGCACGGAACTCCGGCACGGTGCGGCCTTTGGTCTTGACGATCTGGAAATCGTGATCGTCCACCCATATGCGACCATCGAAGTAGCGTTTTCTTACGTCGATCTGCTTAGGATGAACGTCGAAAACGTAAGTAGTGAGCTCATCTTCCTCTTGCCGGCCGACGTAACTGATGTCGTAGAGCGAGATCTCAGTGCTGGTGAGTACGAACGGCAGCACGTTGCGGATGTCCTCAAAGTCCTCGCGCGACATGGACACGAGCTGCAGACTGGATTGAGGGGCGAAGACTACGTTTTCGATGCGGCGACCCTGGTCGTCGAACAGCACGTCCCAGGTCTGCTCGAACCGGCCGCCGTCGTCCGGGGTCTCGATCCGGATTGACTGCCGATAGGTATAGTTGTCGCGCGCTTCCTTGAACTGTGTTTCCTTGGCGGCAAACCGCTGGATAATTTCCAGCGGGGTGATGCCTTGTGGCTGCGAGGGGTCAAGCGGTCCTTCGCCTTTCTCAGCGACTGTCGGCAGGCCAATCAACAACAGCGCAAGAGCAGGCAACACTATCTTGAGACGGCGCATAAAGGGCTCTCGTGTTAGATGGCGAGATCCTGCTGCAAGTTGCCACCAGACCGCAGGTTCCGTTCCATGATCATAGCTTCTGCTTGACGCTCTCCATTACACTACCCCATTCATTCTGGAGGCGCTATGCTGCGTCGAATCGCCGCAGTCATTCTAGTCCTTTCCGCGGGCTCTCTTGCCCAGGTGGCTCAACAGAAGCGTCCGTTCACCTTCGAAGACATGATGGCACTGAAACGCGTGAATGAGCCCGTGGTGTCTCCCGACGGCAAATGGGTCGCCTTCAGCGCCCACGAGATCGATCTGCAGGCCAACACGAAGACGCCGCATCTGTGGGTTGTTGCACTGGCTGGCGGCGACGCCCGGCAGTTGACTTCGGGAGAGAAGGGAGAAGAGCGTCCGCGCTGGTCGCCCGACGGCAAGCGCCTGGCCTACATCTCGCCCAAAGAAGCCGGCTCGCAGGTCTGGACCGTTGGCTTCAACTCCGAGACTGGCACGCTCGAGGGCGATGCGAAGCGCATCACCAACATCTCGACCGGGGCCGATGGCGAGCTGTGGTCGCCGGACGGGAAGAACGTCATCTTCGTTTCGCAAGTCTATCCCGAGTGCCCGGACGACGCCTGCAACAAGGCGCGTAAAGAAGAGCTGGAGAAATCGAAGGTCAAGGCGGAGATCTTCACCCGGCTCTTTTACCGTCACTGGTCGCACTACACCTCTGGAAAGCGCAGCCATCTTTTTGTCGTGCCCGCCGAGGGTGGCGTGGCGCGCGACTTGACGCCGGGCGATCACGATGTGCCGACATTTAGCCTGGGCGGGCAGGACCTGTATGCGATCTCCCCGGACGGCAAGGAAGTGGCGTACACGTCGAACGTCGACGAGGTCGAGGCTACCAGCACTAACGACGAAATCTTCGTCGTGCCCATGGCGGGCGGCACGCCAAAGAAAATCTCCACCAGCCCGGGCGCCGACGCCACGCCGCTCTATTCACCCGATGGAAGGTACATCGCCTGGCGCATGCAGAAGCGCGCCGGATACGAGAGCGACCGTTTCCGGCTGGTGATGTATGAGCGGGCGACGGGGAAAATCACAGATCTCACCGAGAACTTTGACAATTGGGTGATATCGTTCGTGTGGTCACCCGACTCGAAGAGGCTTTATTTCACGGCGCCCGAGAGAGGGGCAATGCCGATATTCGCAGCGGATGTGCGTGGCAACAACCCTCGTACGGTGCTTCCGGGCGTTGGGGCGAATGACAATCTCGCGGTAACGCCCGACGGCGAGAGACTGGTCTTCACACATATGTCGGTCGCGGCGCCCAACGAGATTTATACCGACTACATCTGTGTGCACTGCGATCCGCCGTTCGTTCCTCCCAATCAGATTACCCACCTGAACGATCCTGTACTCTCCCGCGTCTCCATGCAGCCCCTGAAGCCCTTCTGGTTCACCGGTTCAGAAAAGCACAAGGTCCAGGGCTTCCTGGTCAAGCCACCCAACTTCGATCCGAAGAAAAAATACCCCGTGAAGTTCCTGATCCATGGCGGGCCGCAAGGACACTGGGGCGACACCTGGTCCTACCGCTGGAACGCGCAGATGTTCGCCTCCGGCGGGTACGTGGTGGTGATGATCAATCCTCGAGGCTCAACCGGCTACGGGCAGAAGTTCGTTGACGACATCAACGGCGACTGGGGCGGGCGTGTGTACCAGGACCTGATGCGCGGCCTCGACTACGTTGAGCGGACTTATCCGTTCGTGGACAAAGACCGAGAGTGCGCGCTGGGAGCCTCGTATGGCGGCTACATGGCGAACTGGATCCTCGGGCACACCAACCGCTTCAAATGCATCGTTTCGCACGACGGCATGTTCAACGCCGAGTCCGCGTATGGCACTACGGAAGAGCTGTGGTTTAACGAGTGGGAGTTCAAAGGCACCCCGTGGACCAACCGCGAGATGTACCGGCGGTGGTCGCCGCACATGTTTGCCGCCAACTTCAAGACGCCCACGCTGGTAGTGCACGGGCAGCTCGATTACCGGCTCGATGTCTCAGAAGGCTTCCAGCTCTTCACCACGCTGCAGCGGCTCAAGGTCCCGTCGAAAATGCTCTACTTCCCCGACGAAGGCCACTGGGTGCTGAAGCCGCAGAATGCGCAGCTCTGGTACAAGACGGTGAACGGCTGGGTGGATGAGTGGTTGAAGCCATTGAACCATTGAGTCATTGAGTCATTGCTTCGGGGCCTTCACTAATGGCTCGATGACTCAATGGCACAATGACCTCAATCGCCGCTTGGCTCATGCATGGTTCGCAGCCGAGAGATGTGCCCCTCCCAGCAACAGCAGTCCCGAAAGAAAGGCCCAGAACATCAGCGTGACCGAGATGGAGAACGGGCCATAGACCTCCGCGAAATTCAGTTTGGGAAGCAGCAGGATGTAGAAGTACTTCGCGCCTTCCCAGAGCAGGCCCACTACGATGGCCGCCGGCAATACCGCTCGCGCCGGGGTCTTGCCGTTGGGCAGTACCCAGTAGATGAGGAAGAAGATGACGATGGTGGTGAGCAGCGCGCACGCCTTCATGATCAGGAAGGTAGACACGCGTACGGGCAAAATGGCCTCTCCATGGGTCATCCACAGCAGCAAGGCGCGGTGGCCGGCGCTGAGGCCAATGGAAACCAGCGCCAGGCATCCGCAGCCGAAGGCCAGTCCCAGGGAAACCAGCAGGTTCCCGAGATAGCTGCGGTTGTGCGGGAATCCCCAGATCTTGTTGAGCGCCACCTCCAGCGGCAGGAAAACGCCGGTTGAGGTGATGAGCAGGATCACGAGCGACGCGATGGCCGCACGCTGCCGGGCATTGGCCAGCACGTTGAGATTGCGCACGATGAATTCCTGACCCGTGGGCAGGTAGTCGCGCAGCAGCGCAATCACCACTTCATACATTGGCTTGGAGTGGAAGACCCGGCGGATCAAAGTCAGCAAGAGGACCATGAAGGGAAAGAACGAGAGAATGGCGTTGGCCGCCACCGAGAAGGCGAAGGTATGGACGTCGGTGCGCATCACGTATCCGGCGGTTTGGACAACGCGGCGCAGAAAGGATACGGGCTTGGAGGGCGCAGCCGGCAGCGCGGCCGGTTTCGGAGGCTGAGCGGGCGGGGCGTCAGAGGGGGCGGTGGGATTGCCGAGCATCACCCCAATCCTAACAGGGATGATGCCGGGTTTCTGATTTGCGATTTGTGGATTTGCAGCGGGATTCAAGGCTCTGGCGGATCACAAATCGACACTCGCAAATCACAGCCCCACAATAACAGCTAACCCAGATCGGCACTGGGCGGGCATCTTCCCTCTTGAAAGAAGGTAAGTTCCTGCATATGATGCCCTCGGGTAAGTTTCCCGAAAGGGAAAACCCGGCTGGATTAGCAGCGATTTGGGTTAATTGTCTTGTACTTTGCAGTCGAACTTGACGCAGCGAAATCTGGGTTGCTGAAGGTGGAGCGTGGTTGGATCGAGACCAGGCCATCGCCTTGCAGCCTTTTTTCATTGCGCCCGGGCTGGAAGGCAAAGCAGCAACCGCTTCTCTGCCCGCGCGACCTTGTGGACCACGCTTTATGGACTAAGCAGGCGCCGGTCCGTCGCGGCGGCGGGCAGAGTTCCATAACAGAGCTGAGGCGAAAGGAGTTTCTTTGTGAGAGAGAGAGGTACAGTGAAGTGGTTTAACGGCGCGAAAGGTTATGGTTTCATACAACGGTCCACCGGCGAGGACGTGTTCGTCCATTTCTCCGCCATCCAGGAGAACGGATACCGCACGCTCAACGAAGGAGAGACCGTGGAGTTCGATCTGTTAAAGGGCCCCAAAGGTTTCCAGGCGGCGAATGTCGTCCGCGTGTAGGTAGTAGCTCGTCGCGGAGCGTGGGGCCCCCCGCCCAATCCGCTTCCGATCCTCCCCCTCCCGGCCAGTGCTGGGAGGGGATTTTTCTTAGTACCGAGTTCGAATCATGCGAGACTGGAAGCTATCTGATAAACAAAGAAGGGGAGTCATCCTGAGCGACCGAGGGCTCCCGCGCGCCTTCTCCAGCGCGGGAAACGGTCGCGAAGGACCTCGGTTTCAAGAGTGGCCAATGCATTTATGAGAGTGGCCTCTGGTCACTTGGTACTCGGTACTTGGTACTCGTTACTTCTTCTCAACGCCCATTCCGCGTGTTCCGCCACAACGGGATCGGGATCGTGGGTGAGTTGCTGGAGAAGCGGCACGAGGCCGCGCTGTCCACTGTTGCCCATCGCCACGACCGCGTTGCGCCGCAGACCTGAACGCTTGGCGCGCCGGATCGGGGAGCCGCGGAAGGCGGTGCGAAACTCTTCCTCAGACAAAGTCGCCAGCCACGCCAGCGCGGGATGGAAGCGCTGCGGGTGCGGCTGGAACTCGGGAGCGGGCGAAGTTGGGGCCTTCCGGTTCCAGGGGCAGACGTCCTGGCAGATATCGCACCCGAAGACGTGGTTTCCCATGCCCGGGCGCAGCTCTTCCGGGATGGCGCCGCGCTTCTCGATGGTCAGGTAAGAGATGCAGCGCGTCGCATCCAGTTCGTGGGGAGATACAAAGGCCTGGGTTGGGCAGGCATCGAGACAGCGCGTGCACGAGCCGCAGCGGTCCGCAGCCGGCAGGTCAGGCGTCAACTCAAGCGACGTGAGAATCACGCCCAGAAACAGCCACGAGCCCACCTGCTGATTGATCAGGCAAGTATTCTTCCCAATCCAGCCCACCCCGGCATAGGCGGCAAAGACGCGCTCGGCCACCGGGCCCGTATCGACGTAGCAGCGCATCTCGATGGCGGGATCGCCGATTTCCTCGCGCAGGCGAGCCTCTACCCGACGCAGCCGTTCCATAACTACGCGGTGGTAGTCGGCCGACCCCCAGGCGTAGCGCGAGATCCATCCGTGCTCGGGAGCGTGACATTCGGTCGAACGCGGATGGGCCGTATTGTAGTTGAGCGCGCAAATGATCACCGACCGAGCCCAGGGAGCCAGGTGCTCGAGTGCAGCGCGCTTGAGGCGCCCCTGACCGTCGCGCGATTCGAGATACGCCATCTCGCCCGCGCGTCCGCCGGCAATCCATTCGGAGAAAAACCGCAGCTCGCGCGAATCGCCCAGCCGCGCTGGAGCGATACCGACCAAATCGAACCCGGCCTCCGCGGCAAACTGCTTGACTATGGTCTCTAGTTGACCAATCGAGTATGTCACAGAAGCATTATGCGAGAATCCCCGCCCTTGGCAAGACCGGGCAAGGGTGGGGCACCCAGCTCTATTGTGATTGGGGAACTCCGGCGGGCGCTTAGATGCCCAGCTTTTTGACTTCCTCGTTGTAGTACTTGCGGTAGAGGATGTCCCATTCCTGGGTGCCTTCCAGGATGGTGCGCTTCTGGCTCTCGATCTTCTGGCGGGCGGCGGCGTCGATCCTGGCCTCGGCCTTGAGCGCCTCCTCCAGGATGCGGCGGACTTCCAGGCGGATAGCGTTGCGGTCCTCGATGAACTCGACCGCCCCCAGTTCGGCCAGTGCGTCGGTGACCGTATGGGCCAGCTTATTGAGCTTGTCACGGCTGAGCCGCAGCCCCGCGTTGCGCTCGATCTCCGGCAATCTCACCATCTGCGGGATGCGATGATAGCACGCCCGCCGGGACGTTTTCTGGCAACGGTTGTTTGCCCATTGACCGCACCACGCGTGCGGTTCGGGCGACAGGGTTTTCGTCCCGGAATGGCGCTTACCCAAAGGTGCAACCTGAAGGTGTACTCCGGCGCTGCTGCCCTCGGCCATTTGTCCTTTCACTCCGCCGGTAATCCGGATAAGAATAGGGCAAGTTAATGAGACACGGATCCACTCCTGACGCGGCGGTGTCGGGCCGGCGGCGGCACTCGCCCGAGCTTCCCGCTGCGTATTCCGGCGAATCAGATCCCGTGCAGCGGCTGCTGGCCTTCGCCTACCTGCAGGCCCAGAAAGGCCAGCGGGAAGCGACCGAGGAACTGCGCAAGGGCGCGGACATCCTGTCGGCGGTGCTGGCTGCTCAGAACCAGATCGCGGCTGCGCATTTCGACCTGGAGCAATCACTGGAGTTCATCGCCGAGGGAGCACGTCGCCTCACCGGAGCCGGCGGCGCTGCCATCGCCCTGCGCGAAGGCCGCAAGGTGGTTTGTCGCGGTCGCTCCGGCCTGATCGCGCCGGACCTGGGAGCTCGCCTGAATCCTGACTCCGGCATCTCCGGCGAGTGTCTCACCAGCGGCGAGGTCCAGCTCTGCGACGATACCGAGCACGACCCGCGAGTTGACGTCTGGGTGTGCCGCAACCTGGGCATGCGCTCCATCCTTGCCGTGCCGCTGCGCCGGCAGCAGGATGTGCTGGGCATCATCGTCGCTTTTTCCGGATGGGCGGGCGTCTTCGGCGAGCGCGACATACGCGCCCTCAAGCTGCTCGCCAGCCTGGTCATCGAGGCGTTGTGGTCGCACGAAGTGCGCCGCCGCGCAACACCTGCGCCCGCGCCGGAGCAGAAGGTGGAGGCCTCGACGCTGGTTGAGAACGTCTCCGCTGAGCTGGAGCAAATCCTGGAGTCGATGCCCGAGCCGGCTGCGCTCGAGCCACAGGCTGCAATCGCAGAGGTAGCGGCTCCGATCGAGACGCCGACTGCGGCCGAAGCCGAGTCGCCGGCACCGGCTTTCGCCGTACTCGCCAGCGCGGAACCTCGGCGGCGGGGACGGGCACTGGCGATCATCGTCGCCGCCATCGTGGTGTTGGCCACCGGCGCCTTGCTCTGGCGCGACTTCGGGGAACTTCTCCATCACCGACCGGCAGCGGTTGCGCCGAGCATGGCATCGCCCGCGCTTGGTGTGGTCACGACAACGCCCGCTCCCACCGCAACCTCGGCACCGGAGACCGCCAGTCCGGCCCCCAGTGCGCGGCCGGCGACCAATACTCCCGCCGAAGTCTCAGAGCATCCGGCACCCGCTGCCAGCCCTTCGCAACTGCTGGCCATTCGCTCCTGGTCGAAGCCGGAAGGCACAACAATCGCTCTCTTCCTGCAGGCGCCAGTGCGATGGGAGTCCGGAGTAGCGAAGGAGCCCGAGCGCATTTACTTTGACCTGCAGAACACGCAACTGGCACCCGAGATGCTCGGCAAGTCGCGAGAGGGTCTGGCTATTCCGGTGGACGACGGGCTGGTGAACCGGGTTCGCGTCGCCCAGCGCGAGTCCGCCGGAGCGCGGGTGGTGATCGACCTGGCCACGCCCGCCGAGTACTCGGCCGTGCTTTCCCCTACCGAGCCCTACCGGCTGATGATCGTGGTCCGCAAGGTACAGGCGCCGAATAACCCGCCGCTGAATCCGGAACCGGCGCCCTCGAAGAAACCACCCATCGCGGCGCCGAGCACGCCCGCACCTCACGCCGCGCTGAGCCGGCATCCGAAAATTGTCATCGATCCCGGGCATGGCGGCACCGAGGACGGCGCCATCGGTCACGGCGGCCTGAAGGAGAAAGAGCTGACCCTGGAAATCTCCAAGCGGCTCGGCAATCTGCTGGCCCACCGCCTGGGCGCGGAGGTGATCTACACGCGCACCCGCGACGTGACCGTACCGCTCGACGAGCGGGCCGCGATCGCCAACCAGGCCGGCGCTGATCTTTTCATCTCCATCCACGCCAATTCCAGCGACGACCCCGGCGCGCGCGGCGTGGAAACTTTCTATGTGACCAGAAGCTACGCGCCCAGGAATCCTCTGCAGACTGCGGCCACCGCCCCGAGCGAGAACGCGCCGAAAGCCGGCGTGTTGAAGCCGGCTGCGGACGACCCGAAGGTCAGCGAATCGCGCAAACTGGCGGCGGACGTGCAGCAGGCGCTCTATCACGCTTTTGGCGGCGAAAAGGGAGTACTGAATCGCGGCGTGAAGCAGGCGCCGTTCGTG